>JAABUQ010000254.1_pt1 | contig 120837 bp, 95 predicted proteins | sample 5560001 | NCBI WGS metagenome assembly JAABUQ01 (sample SAMN10711888, study PRJNA513371) | rock metagenome | isolation source: Antarctica rocks | place: Antarctica: Victoria Land, Finger Mt nord | collected 2015-12-18 | reverse complement strand
GGCCCTCGTGGAAGGCGCTCCTGGCGCGGGCAAGACGACGCTGGGTCTCCAATTCGTCTATCATGGCGTGGTGGAGCGCGGTGAGCCAGGTCTCGTCATCACGTTCGAGGAGACCCCACAGCAACTCTACCGCGACGCGCTCAACTTCGGGTGGGACCTGCGTCGATTGGCGCAGGACGGCAGGCTCAACGTCCTGTGTATCACCGCGGAGGTGCTGCAGCGCTACCTGGGCGATCCCGAGGCCATGTGGGAGGGTCTCGCTCGCGGCGCCGCCCCGCGGCGCGTGCTCATCGACAGCGTGACGCATCTCCGCCAGCTCACGACCGACGAGGTGCGTCTGCGCGAGATCCTGAATCTCTTGCTGCACGGCATGCGCCGCCAGGGGCTGACCGCGCTGCTATTGCAGGAAATGAAGGAGCGCGGCGGGGACGATATTCCCTTCGAGGAGTACGCCGTCGACGCGGTGATCCGGTTGAGCTACGTCCCGCTTCCAGGCGGGAACGGGCAGCGCCAGCGCTCCCTGGAGATCCTCAAGACGCGCGGCCAGGAGCATGTGCCCGGACGCCACTCCTTCACGTTCGGGGCCGGCGGCCTGCAGGTCTTCTCGCGGCCCCGACCGCGGCCCATCGTGCCATCCCGCGACGGCCGGCGCGCGTTTCTGGGCATCACCGGCTTCGATGGCCTGCTCGGGACGGGCGCTCCCGTACCCGCTCAGGTCATGCTGGTCGGCGACACCGGCGTTGGCAAGACGCTGTCCGCGCTCCTGTTCCTGCACGAGGGGCTGCAGTGCGGCGAGTGGTGCGGCTTCGTGGGCTGCGACGAGGCGCCGGCGATGACGCGCCGCACCCTCGGTCATTTTGGCATGCCGACGGCTGCCCACGAGCGCCTGGGCCGCCTCTGCTTCGTGGATGCCTACAGCCGGCAGGGGGACGGCGACGGGTTGTGGGTCAGTGACCCAACCAGTCTGGATGAGTTCCTGCACGTGGAGGACGCCGTGCTCGACCGCCTGCAGGCGCGGGGCAACGCCGTGCGCCTGTGCGTGGATGGCCTCAGCACGATCCTGGCCACGAACGGGTATCAGGCGACGATCGACTTTGTCACCGCGCACCTGCACAACGTCCGCGCCCGCGGCGTGTTCAGCCTCGACAGCTACACGAGCGGGGTGCTCGAGCCGCGTCTGATGGCCAACATCACGCAACACTACGACCTGGTCATCAGCATGCGCTTCGCCGAGATTCATGGGGCTCAGATCCGCCTGGGCGCGATCGAGAAGTATCGCTTCGGCCAGATCGCGCGCGACGAGCAGATTTTTTCGGTGGATGCCCGCATGGGCATCGTCTCCCACAAGGCAGCCCTGCAGGGGTAAATCACGATGCCCACGACCATGACCACGACCACGATCCCCGGCCGTGCCGTCGCCTGTGAGGATGCCACTGCGTGCCAGGCGCGTGGCGATCCCTCCCGCCTGTGCATGCTCACGGCGGAGGACGGATGAAGCCGGCCACGCGACACGAGCGCGCCGACGCCCTGTGGCGCTGGACGACCGACCGCTGGAACCGCACGCCGGGCTACCTGAAGTGGATCGGCGGCATCGTCCTGGGCGCGCTGATACGGTATCTCTTCGTCCACCTGTTTCCCGAGCGCTGGGAGCAGGTCGAGCGGGGTCTGCTCAGCCCCACCATGCCGATCTGGCTGGCCGCGCTCATCCTGGTCGCCGTCCTTGTGCTGGAGCGCGCGGCGCCGTCGCTCTACCGGCGCGTGCGCGCCTCGCGCGCCGAGGGAACCCGCTTGCGCCCCCTGTTCGGCGTGCGCTGGGCCATGCCGCCGGACGTGGACCGCGTGCAGGGTCCGTACTGCGCCGCGTGCCCAACGCGCTTGCGCGGCACGATGTGGTCGGGCGACGCCAGCCCGACGTTGTGGACCTGCCCCGCGTGCGGCCGTGAGTTCAGCACGCCCGAGTTTCCCGACATCACGCGAGAGGCCGAGCGACAGCTAACGGGAGCGCGCCGGTCCCCGGCCTAGCGATCCTCCGCCGTGAGATCGAACTGACAACAGGAATCGCCGCGCGCCTGGCACAGCACCTCTTCGCAGACGGCGGGGCGTCCGAAGATCGCCGTCAGGTACCCGGCCAGGCGACCACTGCAGTAGTTGTCGACCGCGCGCGGCGTGCGCGCCCACGCCAGTCCGGGCGCGATGGCCGCCTCGAACAGGTTGTCGCCGCGCACCGCGGCCCGCCCGGCCACGGTGTCGAGCGAGAGCAGCTCGAACGTCCCAAACCCTCCCCGCGAGAGGTCTTCGAGCAGCACGAACAGACGGTCACGCGGGTCGGGATAGAGCTCCTGGACCTGCGATGCGATGCTCTCTCCGAGCACAAACCCGCTGCGATAGACGATGTGGCGCAACAGGTCGGGGCTGGCGGCGTGGATCTCGTTGAGCATCATCTGGTAGCCGCGCACCGGGAAGAAGACGACCCTCTCCCCAGCTGTCCAGACCTCGCCGCGGCGCGTGTGCAGGAGGCGCTCGGCGCCCGTGAAGGCGCCCACGTTCTCCCGCGTCACCAACTCCACGGGGACCTCAACGCGGCGCGGGACCGGCGCGCCCCCCAGGTAATCGGCCCACAATTCGACGACCTTGTGCCCGATACGCACGGGGAATTGGGCCACCTCGGCCCGCAACGGACCGCCGCGCATGATCTCCTCGCAGCCCTGCGGCGTCGCGTCGTACCCCACGACGACGACGCCCTCCTCCCGTCCGGCGTCGCGGATGGCCTCGAGCACCCCCTGCGCCATCACATCGTTGACCGCGAACAGCCCGGAGAGGCGCGGATGCGCCCGCAGCACCTCGGCGGTCACCACGCGGGCGCGGTGCCGATCGGACTCGCCGCTCACCTCCGCCACGATGCGCAGGCCGGGATGGCGGGCCAGTGTCTCTCTAAACCCCGTGATGCGGTCGGCCACGGAGCTCATCCCCCGCAGCCCGACGATGGCGACCGCGCCCTGGGCCTCGAGCGCGGAGATCAGGAATCCGGCCGCCAGTCGACCGCCGAGCAGATTGTCCGAGGTGACGTGCGCGACGACGGGGCAGTCCGCGGCGCGATCGACCGTGAAGACGGGGACCCGACGCTCCTCGGCCGCCGCGATCACCGGCGCCAGGGTCGCGGGGTCTTCAGGGCTAATCACCAGAGCATCCACGCCGTCGGCCAGCAGACCCGCGACATCGGCCGCCTGGCGTTCCGCCGAGCGCGCGCTCTCGCGGATCAGCACTCCGACACCGCGCGCTACGGCGGCCTCGCGCACCCCTTCGGTCAGGTCGCGGCAAAACAGATTGACGCTGGACTCGTAGCTCAGCCCGATGCGCCGACCGCGCAGGGACGCGCTGGCGCCGTCAGCGGCGGCCATGGCCTGTCCTTGTCCCTGTATCATGGCCTTCGCCCTTCACCCTATTCCTTGCAGCGCCGCTTTGTACGTAACGACGCCACTGCCGCCCAGTACCTCATCGCGGTCGGAGATACCGGTCGCGGTCACGTCTACCATGCGCGCCTCCAACCTAAGCGGCGCCATATCCCGCAGTCTCACGGTGGTGGGACACGGCTACAGCACACCGTTAGTATAGGGCAAGCGCGCCCTGCGGCTCCATGCCTTGCCGCCCGCACATGGTCTGTGAAAAGTCGTTGAGGATCGGCAGTCGTGACCGCATGGTACTCTGAAACTGAGCATGGGCCGCGTCGCGTCTGATGGCGCGACGATGCAAGGGTAGGTCGTTCAACAGACAGGTAGCGGAACATGGCGGGGGAACGAGCAAAACAGATCGTCAAGGCGGGTCAGGACGCCACGGCGGAGGCGATACGGTCGTGGCAGGAGAACGGTGAGCTTCGTCACGTGCAGGGCAAGCGGCTCGACCTCGCCGACAACGGTCCTGACTGGTTGGTCAACCATCTCCTGAAACAGAATGATGGCGTGCCGCCGCTGATCGAGCAGGGACGGGACCTCGACCGGCTGCAGCGGGAGACGGACGCCATCGTCGAGCGATTGCGCAACCGACGCGCCTGGCTGACCGGCGGAGAGTCGGATTGCACGCCACAACTGGCCCAGGACTTCAACAGGTCACGGGTGCGCGGCCTGGAGGACTATCGCAAGGCCCTGGCCGCGCTGGATCGCGCCATCCGCGACTACAACCTCGTCGCCCCGTTGGCGCTGCACCGCTACGGCATCCGCGTCGACCACACCATGGACGAGGTCGCGCGCGCGATCCCGCCGCTGCCCGTCGAGGATAGCGCGGTCGTTGAGCCTGACGCATCCGCACAGCGGCGACGCGGCGGGCCACGGCTGTGGCAACGTCCGCGCCGCCGAGACCCGTGAGGCGCCGTCGCCAATGGGCCCTAGTGGGTCACAGGGCCATTTAGTTGTCGATCGCGTGGGCGATTCTCGGGGGGTAGGGGCGTATTGCATACGCCCAGAGCGCGCCGCCACTGGGCGTATGCAATACGCCCCTACCCCGGTCGGCTGTCCTGCCCCAAGAACTAAATAGCCCTGAGTGGGTCATGTCGCATTTGATGCGGCCTTTCCAGCGCCCCGATCACACCTGTTTGGCCGGTAGAGTATTCCCGCTTTATTTGTAGGTTGACCCACTAGTAGTTCGTCAAGCAATCTTTGACACGTTCACTAGGAGCGCGGGCACTCGCTGCGCTGCTTGCCTGCCACGGTTGGCCGCCACGTCGTGCGCTGGTCCCCACTGGCTAGGCAGCGACGCCCCGCAGGCACGATGCCCGCGCTCCCCGTCCGCTCACCGTCCCAATCCACGCTTGACAAGCTACTAGTACAGCTTGGCGCGGATACGTTTGCGTTCCACGGCAACCTGCGACTGACGTCGCATGGCAAACCACGGACACTGACGTGTCTCGGCGGTCCACACGTACCGCCAAGGTATGTCAGCCAACGTGGACTAGTGGATCGCTGATGGCCACCCACCTGTAGGTGTCCATGACGGCTGGAGATACCACGTCGGCGCCGTTGCAATGGAAGCGGGCAGGCCGCCCGCGCTCCCGGTTAAGACGCGACACCAGACGGGAGCCATGCCTACCGGCCCTGATTGGCGAGCCAGTCCGCGCCCACACGCACCGCCTCCTCGGGCACGTCGGACGTGACCACGACATCGCCCGGTTGGCGCGGCAAGATCCAGCTGATGCGGCCGCCCGCGCTCTTCTTGTCCAGGCGCGTCGCCGCGATCAGATCATCGGCCGCGACGCGGGGCAAACCCGCGGCGTCGAGCAAACCATAGGAACGGAGCAAGGCGTCCTGCCACCGCACGAACTCCCCGTGGCACAGCCCCACGCGTTCGCCGATGCGGGCGGCGGCGGCCATGCCCCAGCCGACCGCCTCGCCGTGGCGCACCACGCCGTAACCGGCCACGCGCTCCAGCGCATGGCCAAGCGTATGCCCGTAGTTGAGGATGCGGCGCAGACCCTGCTCCAGGGGGTCCTCGCGCACCACGTCGACCTTGACCGCCGCCGCGCGCGCCACGATCCGCGCCACCGCGCCAGGCGCGCGGGCTACCACATCATCGCGCCGGTCTCGCAAGATATCGAGCAGCCCACGGTCGCGGATCACACCGTGTTTGATGACCTCGGCCAGGCCCGCGCGCCACTCGCGCTCCGGCAACGTGGCCAGAGCCGTCGTGTCGGCAACCACCAGGGCCGGTTGGTGGAATGCCCCGACGAGGTTCTTGCCGGCGGGGAGATCGACCCCCACTTTCCCTCCAAGGGCGCTATCGACCTGCGCCACCAGCGTGGTAGGCGCCTGCACCAGCCGCACGCCGCGCAGGTAGGTCGCGGCGGCAAAGCCCGCCAGGTCCCCGACGACGCCCCCACCCAGGGCGACGACCGTGTCGCCGCGCTCGACGCATTCCGTCGCCAGCCACTGGTAGGCCTGCTCGACCGTTGCCAGCGTCTTGTGCTCCTCGCCCGCCGTCATCGTCCACAGGGCGGAACGGGACGCCCCCCCGGCCGCCAGGACTGCCAGCAGGCGCTCCCCGTGCAGCGCGGCGACGTGGCTATCGCTGCACACCACGACCCGCCCGCCGATCCCGCGCTCGGCCAACAAGCGGGGCAGTGAAGCCAACAAGCCCATGCCATAGAGCGCGTCATAGCCCGGCGCGGAGAGCGAGACGTCGACGCGTAGCGTGGTCATATCGGCGGAATCAGCAGTCTCAACTCCAGGCAGCATATGCGGACCTCCTTCAGTGGGCAGTGGGCAGTGGGCAGTGGGCAGTGGGCAGTGGGCAGTGGGCAGTGGGCAGTATCCTCACTCGTCACTCGTCACTAACCACTAACCACTCGTCACTCGTCACTCGTCACTCGTCACTCGTCCGCCGATATGCCGTGCGACCTGTCGCGGCGACAGATGGCCCGTGTCGACGATCAGGTCGGCGCACGCGCGATAGAGGCCGTCGCGCTGCGCGGCCAACGCGGCCAGGCGTGCGGCTGGGTCGTCGCCGCTCAGCAATGGACGGTCCTCACCCCTGCCGGAGCCCAGGCGCGCCGCCAGCACATCGACGGGCGCGCGCAGCCACACCACCCGGCATGCTGGATGGGAGGATAGCAGGGCGCGACTACGCGGGGACAGGACCACCCCGCCACCCGTGGCGATTACCCCGACCGGCGCGGCCACCGCGTCCGCCAGCACGTCCTCCTCCATGGCCCTGAAACCGGCTTCGTCGGCGCGCAACAACGCGGGCACGGACGTACCGGCGCGCGCGGCCAACAGCGCGTCGGTGTCATAAAACGGGAGGACTAACGTCGCGGCCAGCAAGCGGCCGACGGTGCTCTTCCCACCGCCGCTCAGTCCGATCAACACGATATGACCGCGACCGACCGGTCCGCCGCGCCCCTGCTGCTCCGGAGCATCGTGGCTCACGACGCGGCCCTCCTCTGCTGCTCATCGAGGGCCGCCCGGCGCATCACGGCGACCGGCGCATCGCGGCCCGTCCATAGTGCAAACGCGGCGGCGGCTTGCTGCACCAGCATCTCCAGGCCGTCGGCGACGGTCGTCCCCTCCGCCGCCAGCGCCCGCATCAACGGCGTTGGAGTGGGCGCGTAGACCATGTCGAACAGCGCCGCGCCAGGCCTGGGCTGGAGACGGTCCAGCGGCGTCGACACGCCGTCGAGGCCGGCGCTGGTGGCGTTGACGATCAGGTCGACGTCGGCGGCCTCGGCCCGCGCGCCCTCAGCGGCGACGGCGCGCACGCGGCCGCCATAGCGGTCGCGCATGCTTGCCGCTAGCCGTTCGGCGCGGGCGGGATCGCGGTTGTAGACCGTCAGACCGGCGGGCGCGTGCGCGAGCAGCGCTACCGCCGCCGCCCGCGCGGCGCCGCCCGCGCCAAGCAGGAGGATACGCATGCCGTAGGGGACCAGGCCCAAGGTACTCTCCAGGGCGGCCAGTAGTCCCCGCGCATCCGTGTTATAGCCCCGCAGGATACTGTCCTCGCGCACCAGCGTGTTGACCGCCCCGATCGCCTCGGCCTCATCGCTCACGCTATCGACCAGCGCCGCCGCGGCCTCCTTATGCGGGACCGTCACGTTGGCGCCCAGGTAGGGCGCGGAGCGCAGACGCGCCACCGCCCATGGCAGCGCGGCCGTGTCGACGCGCGCAGCACGATACTCCGTGGTCAGGCCAAGGGCCTGAAACGCGGCATTGTGCATGGCCGGAGAGAGGCTATGCGCGACCGGATCGCCCAGCAAGACGACCAGGGGCACGCTTTCGCGCGACGTGGGGGCCGCGTCCATCTGTATCTCCATGGTAGCGTCAGTATACCGGCCTGCCACGACGGATCAGGAACGACGCGGCGCCATACTGGGAGCGCGGGCGGCCCGCCCGCTTGGTTTGACGTCCACGACGGTTAGGATACCCGACTGCGCGGTTGCGCCGACGGCGGGCGGGCCGCCCGCGCTCCCAGTAACCCAGTAAGTCCCGGAGTTGACCCGTCGCGCGCGGCATGTTACGGTAACGCCGTGACTGCAACACCACCGCCCGGCCGTCGTCCGCGCTTACGCTGGCCGCGACGCCTCGGCCCCCTAGTACTCCTTTGTCTGGCGGCCCTCGCTCTGGCACTCGTCCTGAGCAGTTGCGGCGAGCAACAGCCGCATGCGTTGGTCGGGACGAGCGGCGACCCGCGCGCCGGGCTCTCCGTCTACAAGATGGAGGGCTGCGCCCAATGCCACGCCGTTAGCGGCGTCTCCGTTGGTGTGATCGGACCTGTCCTCGACGGCGAGGGCACGCGCCGAACCGCCGCATGGCTGCGCGGCCTGCTCACACCCCACGCCCATACGGTCGGCGATGCGCCGCTGAATCCGCGCGACCACGAGGATCTGGTGGCCTACCTGGCCTCCCTGTGACGAGTTGTCAGTTGCCAGTAGGGGCGTATCGCATACGCCCTGCCAGTTGCCAGTTGCTGATCCCCCCTGGAGCGGCGTCACCGTGTTTGGACGGGCTGGAGGAGCGGTATGGGTCTGTCGCGGCGCGCGGCGCATGTCAGGCGTGGATCCCGTCCAGCGCCATGTTGAGGATGCGCTCGCGCTGATCCTCACCCGCGAATCCGACCGCGGTGATGCCTATAACGAGCCGCATGACGTCGTCGATAGTCGTGTCGCCGCGGGCTGTGCCGGCTTGCTGAGCACGGACAAGCAACGGCTCACCCGACTCATAAAGAGCAGCGCGGCAGGCGCGGAATGCGCCCGACTCGCGGTTGAGTCCATCTACCAGCGCGCGCTTTGTTCCCATGTAGGTGACGAACCGATGCAACCATGCGACCAGGGCCTCCCATGCGTCGGAATCGGCCAACTCGTCGCCGAACCGACAGAGTGCGTCAACCTCTGCCACGTAGACGCTTTCGATAAGCTCCTCCCGCGTTAGAAAGTGCCGATACAGCGTCGCAATGCCGACGCCGGCTCGCCTGGCGATTTCTTCGAGCGATGCGTCCGTCCCCAGTTCCGTAAACACCTCCCGTGCAGCGACGAGCAGCGCGTCGAAGTTGCGCGCCGCGTCAGCCCGATGAGGCCGTCGTTGCGCCAGCAGGTCTGCCACTCCCACGTCAGGTCTCCATTTCCGTCCCGGCTTGCAATCGGAGGTCCCCTCTGCTAATATGGAGTGTCCCTCCACATTAGCAGGGGCAGCTCCATTATATCGCGCGCGGTGGTGAAGTGGACGTCGAGCATGACCTGAAGGAGAGAACAGTGACGTGCGGAATGGATACCAGCTGCTCAAACACACGATAGAACCACGGCCGATCGATGTCAAGAACGACGCCCGACGAGCCTGACGAAAGGACACATCATGTCGACCCCACCACCCAGTGGAACCCTGACACTCGCCGACGACCTCACCCTGAGCCGCATGGGATATGGCGCCATGCAGCTCGCCGGACCCGGCGTGTTCGGCCCGCCAAAGGATCGCGCGCAGGCGATCGCCGTGCTGCGCGAGGCCGTGGCGCTCGGCATCACGCACATCGACACCGCCGACTTCTACGGTCCGCATGTCACCAATGAGATCATCAAGGAGGCGCTGCACCCATATCCCGCGGACCTGCACATCGTCACCAAAGTGGGCGCCCGGCGCGACGCCGACGGCTCATGGTTCCCGGCGCTCTCTCCCGACGATCTCACCCGCGCGGTGCACGAAAACCTCGCCCACCTCGGACTCGACGTCCTCGACGTCGTCAACCTGCGCGTCAGTGCGGGCGGAACCCCCACCGACGAGTCGCTGGCCGAACCGTTTACCGCACTCGCGGACCTGCGGCAGCAAGGACTCATCCGCCACCTCGGCGTCAGCAATGTCTCAGCGGCGCAACTCACTGAAGCGCAGTCCATCGCACCGGTGGTGACCGTGCAGAATCTCTACAACCTCGCCCAGCGCCAGGACGACGGCCTCGTCGAGCGGTGCGCGCGCGACGGTATCGCGTTCGCGCCGTTCTTCCCTCTCGGGGGATTCTCCCCCCTGCAATCCGACGCGCTCGATCGTGTCGCCACGCGTCTCGACGCGTCCGCGCAGCAGGTTGCGCTGGCGTGGCTGCTGCAGCGGTCGTCCACCATAGTGCTTATTCCGGGCACGTCGTCGGTAGCTCACCTGCGCGAGAACGTCGCCGCCGCGGCTCTTGCACTGCCGGCGGACGCGGTCAGCGAACTCGACACCATCGGTCGCTGACCGCTCTGGGGCGGCTGTCATATCCTCTTGGCTAGGGCCGTGGCCTAGCCGGTTGTCCGGTGCGCCGTCGTGACGCGCCCTGCTATGCTATGAGCAGTTGTACATCCATACGTTATGTACAGTTCCACACCCCCTCATATCATTGCAAGGACACACCTCTCACACATGGCATCTCATATTCCCGGACATCCTCCGGTCATCCCTACCCGTCGCGGCTCCAGCTCCCGGCGCGCCACGGGTACGCCGCCCGACGGCGCCGCGCCGAAGGGTCTGCGCGGCCGCCTCGCCGGTGTCCTCGCCTCCGTGCGCGGCACGCTGACCGGCCTGCCGCGCGTGGTGCGGCTGGTCTGGGGCGCCAGCCGCGCCCTGACCCTCATCATGGCCGTGGTAACGATCATCTCGGGCCTGATCCCCGCTATCCAGGCCTACATGGCCAAGTTACTGATCAACGCCGTCGTGCGCGGCATCGTGGCCAGCGGTACCTTCGGACCGCGCGGCCACCACAACGCCGCCACCCAGGGCGTCTTCGCTATCCCGCTGCTGTGGGGTTCGATCCCGCTAGTCGGCCTCAGCACTGTCGGCATCGTGATCGTGCTGGCGGTGATCAGCCTCGTCATCACCGCGGTCAGCGCGCTGCTGCAAACGATGAGCAACATCAGCCAGCAGCTGCTGCAGGAGCGCGTGGGCATGCGCGTGCAACTGCTGATCATGGAACGCGCCGCCACGCTCGACCTCTCCTTTTTCGAGAACGCCAAATCGTACGATATGCTGCAGCAGGCGCAGCGCGAGGCCACCTCGCGCCCCGTGCAGATGGTCTCGGGGGCCTTCGGCCTGGTGCGCACGCTGCTGACCTTCCTCAGCATGATCGCGCTGCTGATCGCCGTCAGTCCCTGGCTGGCCGTGGTGGCCCTGGTGGCGCCGATCCCGTCGTTCATCTCGGACTCGCGCTACGGCTGGTGGGGCTACGCCATCGCGCGGCGCAACTCGCCGATCCGCCGGCGCATGGCCTACCTGCTCAACCTGCTGACCACCGATACCTTCGCCAAAGAGGTCAAGATCTTCACCCTGGGCGCCCACTTCATCGAGCGCTTCCGCGTCCTGGCCCAGGGCTACTACGAGGAGCAGCGCGCCCTGGTCACGCGCCGCTATATAGCCGGCTACGCCTGGGGCATGCTGACCACGCTGGCCAGTTCGGGCACCTACCTCTACGTGGCCTTGCAGGCGGTGGCCGGGCGGCTCACCCTGGGCGACCTGACCCTCTACACGCAGGCGGCCAACTCGGTCCAAAGCTCGTTCCAGGGTCTGCTCAGCGGCCTCAGTTCGATGTATGAGCACAATCTCTACCTGGGCTCGCTGTTCGACCTGCTGCAGGCGACGCCGCGCGTGCAGGCGCCCGCCAACCCCATCCCGCTGCCGCGGCCGCTGCGCGGCGAAATCGTGTTCGACCACGTGTCGTTCGGCTACGAGGGCGTGGAGCGCAAGGCGCTGGACGACGTCAGCTTCATCATTCATCCCGGCGAGACCGTGGCCATCGTGGGCCGCAACGGCGCCGGCAAGACAACCCTGATCAAGCTGATCAGCCGCCTCTACGATCCCACCGCCGGGCGCATCCTGCTCGACGGGCACGACATCCGCGACTACGACCCGGCCGAGCTACGCGGCGCCATCGGCGTGATGTTGCAGGACTACGCCACCTACCAGGTGACGGCACAGGAAAACATCGGCTACGGCCGCTACGCGGACCTGGAGGACCGCGCGCTGGTGACCGAGGCGGCCGCGCGCAGCGGCGCCGACGAGGTCATCGAGCGGCTGCCCTCCGGCTACGACACTATGCTCGGCAAGTGGTTCGACGAGGGCGTCAACCTGTCGGGCGGCGAGTGGCAGAAAGTAGCCATGGCGCGCGGCTTCATGCGCGACGCGCCGATCCTGATCCTGGACGAGCCGACCGCCGCGCTCGACGCGCAGGCCGAGTTCGAGCTGTTTCAGCGGCTGCACGCCCTCACCACGGGGCACACCGCCATCTTTATCTCGCACCGCTTCTCCACGGTACGCATGGCCGACCGCATCCTGGTGCTGGAGAACGGCAAGCTGGTCGAGGCAGGGACGCACGACGAGCTGATGGCCGTCGACGGACGCTACGCCCACCTGTTCACCTTGCAGGCCTCGGCCTACCTGGGCAACGGCGGCGCCGCCACGGCGGAGTCGCGGCTAGCCTGGCTGCAGGCGCAGGAACTTGAGATCGAGCAGCGCAGTGAAGCGGCGTCCAGGGGCTAGCCGCGGGCGCGCCGGGTCGCATCCGCGCCGGGACCAGCGCGCAGCGGGCGGGCAAGGTAGCGACGATGATGTTGCCGCCTTGCCCGCCCCCTTTGTCCGCGCCGCCGCCGCCTGGCTGGGAAACGAGACGGCCGCCTTTCTGGAGGCGTGCGCCCGGCCGCCGCGCCTGGCCATCCGCGCCCACGACGACACACGGAGAGGAGGCATGGACGCCCTACGGGCCACGCTGGCCGCGCTGAACGTCGATACCGCAATGTGGCCCGTCGTCCCCTGGTGGCCGGCGGCGTTGCTCCCCCCCGCGGAGGAGGGGGCGCGGCTGGCCGCGCATCCGCTGGCCCGCGTCGGCGCGCTCTACGCCCAGGACCCCGCGGCCCTGGCGGCGGTCGCCGTGCTCGACCCGCAACCGGGCGAGCGCGTGCTCGACCTCTGCGCCGCGCCGGGCGGCAAGGCGACCGCCATCGCCGATTGCCTGGCCGGGCGGGGCTTGCTCGTGGCCAACGACGTCGACGCGGGACGAGCGCGCGAGTTGGGACGGACGTTGGAACGGTGGGGCGTCGCCAACGCTACCGTACTGAGCGTGGCGCCCGAGATACTGGCCGCGCGGGCGCCGGCCTTCTTCGACCGCGTGCTGGTCGACGCGCCGTGCTCCGGCGAAGCGATGTTCGGCCGCCACGCCGCCGCGGTGGCCGACTGGTCGCCCGCGCACGTGGCCGGCTGCGCCGCGCGGCAGCGGCCCCTGCTCGACGCGGCCCGCGCCCTGGCGCGGCCGGGCGGCCTGTTGGTCTATGCCACCTGCACTTTCAATCCCCAAGAGGACGAGAGGGTCGTGGCCGCGTATCTGGCCGCGCACCCTGATGATACCCTGGAGGATGCCGTGGAGCGCGTGCCCGGCGCGTCGCCCGGACGACCGGACCTCGCCGGGTGCGAAGAGGTAGGGGCTGTGAACTGTCGGTCTGGGGATACCCCAACCCTTCCGTCTGCCAACGACAATGGGCAGAGCGCGTCCGAAGCGGTGATGGCTGCCAACTCCCCGGAGCACGGCCGCTTCCACGGCGAAGGCGACAACACTGGCGCCGCCCTGGCGCGCTGCGCCCGACTGTGGCCGCACCGCACGGTCGGCCTGGGACACTTTGTCGCGGCCATCCGCGTGTCCATTGCATCTGTAGGGGAGGACAGCTGGACCGGAACGACGCAGGTGCGCACCCGTCCAATAGCGCGAGAGTCAAACCGCGCACGCGGCATGCATACAGGAGATTCGTTGGCGCGCAAGAGTCCTGGGGGCGCGGGCGTCTCGCCCGTCCCGGAGTCAACGCGGGGACGGGCGAGCAGCGTAGCGCGCGCCGCGCGCCCCCAGATGACCCCAGACCTTCTTCGCGCTGACGGACGTTCGCGGCGCGGGACGGACGAAGCCGATAGCACGGCGGGCGATGTCGCGGCCGTGCGGTCACTCGTCGCGGCCCTCGCGCCCGGCCTTCCCGATCGTGAGAGCGGCCATGTGACGATGAGGCGACGTCGCCTATCTGCTCCCTCCGGATGTACTGTCAGAGCTTGCCGAGGTCGCGCTGGCGCCCGGCCTGGCCGTCGCCGAGCGGCGCGGCCGCACCTGGCGCCCGGCGCACGCGCTGGCCATGGCGCTCCACCCCGACGAAGCCGCCCGCGCCATCGCACTCGACGAGGCCGCGGCGGCGACCTTCCTGGCCGGCCACCCCATCGCCATCCCCGGCGGCAACGCCGAACGGGCCGACGGCCTCGCGCTTATTGCCTGGCACGGCTACCCGCTCGGCTGGGGACGCGCGCGCGACGGCGTCCTGACCTCGCTGCTGCCCAAGGGCTTGCGCCTGGTCGGGCCGAGCGCATCGACGGCCCTCGCCCGAGACGGCGATTGATGGGCAGCCGATGGCCACCGATCTTGTACACTGCACGACGGGAGGAAACATCATGGACAAAGATGCCTATCTCAGTGCTATTGATCGAGACGCGGAATGCTTGCGTACGGCGGCTCTGCGCGGCCGCGCGGCCGCTGTGTCGTCCTGTCCGGGCTGGACGGTGGCTCACGTCGTCTCGCATGTGGGTCGGGCCTACCGCTGGATGGCCGACATGGTGGCCACGCGGACAAGGACACCGCGCTCTCCCGCCGCGGATGACTACGGCTGTGACCCTGCCGCCCCCCACCTGTTGGACTGGTTCGCGGATGGTTTGACTGCTTTTCACGCGGCCTTCGATAAGGTTGATCTTTCCGAACCGGTGTGGACATGGTCGACGGATCAGCACGCCGGATTTTGGCTCCGTCTGGAGGCCCATGAGACGGCCATCCATCGCTATGACGCGCAACTGGCACATAATACCGCCGAGCCTATCAGCAGCGCCTTGGCGCGCGACGGCCTCGACCTCACCTTCGACACGTGGCTGCCCCTGTGGCGGCAAGGGTCGTTGCTACCGAGCGGCAACGAAAGCTATCGCATTCTCTGTACGGACGAGGGAGGTGTATGGCGCGTGCGTTTCGCTCCCCATGCCGTCGAGGTGACCCAGGACGATGGTGAGGCCATGGTCACGCTCCGCGGTACCGCCTCGGACCTGCTGCTGTTTTTGTGGCGGCGGCAATCGGCTAGCCGGCTCGAGGTCGTGGGAGCCGCCGCCCTGGTCGATCGGTATCTGGATCTCGCACCGCCGCGGTAGCGGCCTACGCCATGATCCTGTTGCGGTGATTGCGGGTGGACGCCGTGGTACCGCGGTTGGCAGGTATCCGACGCTACTTGGGCTATTGGCGGTCATGCGGTCTACCCCTATCGTTGGCGTTAAGGGGGCGGCACATGGTTAGCGTGGATAGGCGAGCACGAGTGAGACGGGGTGCGCCCCTCCTGAGTTCGCCTCGAGCCGCTGAGGCAAGCTGGGCGGGAACCAAAAGACGTACCAGGATTATACAAGAGGCGTTTGCCGTCTGTCTCCTGGCCGTTCTAACCTTTGGGCAACTGTTATCGCTGCTCTCGGACCTATCCGGTCGCGTCCCATCCGACCTGATCGACCCGCTCTATAACGTCTGGTCCGTCGCTTTGTCGGTGCATCAGGTCGGAGCGTTAGGGCATGATCCCGCGTCTCTCCTCGGCAGCAATATCTTCTATCCTACTCCACACGCGGCCATCTACGGGGATGTGTTTATCGGCCTATTGCCGCTGAGCCTGCCGCTTCACATGATAGGGGTCGATCCCGTCGCGCTGACCAATAGTCTGGTCGTCCTGTCGTTCTTCCTGTCAGGTTACGGGGCTTTCTTACTCGGACGACAGCTAACCGGTCACTACCTCGCGGGCTTGTGCGCCGCCATCGTCTTTATCGAGGCGCCTGTCCGCTGGGACCACGCCGGACACTTGAGCGTACAAAGTTCGGAGTGGTTGATCTTTGGGGTGTGGGCGCTGACCATCGCCTGGTCACGAGACTCTCTGCGCTGGTGGAGTTTGGCAGGCCTTCTTGGCGGCCTTACCGCCGTCACCAACCTCTACGTCCTGGCCTACCTCAGCCTCCCTACTCTCGTCACCGCGATTGTAGGTGTGCGTCACTGGACAGCGCGCCGGCTGCTCGGGGCGATCCTTGCGACGGTGATCGCGTTAGGGCTCGTGATACCTCTGGCGGTCGTCTACCTCGGCCGACACGCTCAGTTGGGAGCAACGTATGGGTCCACCGCGTCCACCGATGTCGTCAGTTTGCTGACTGTTTTCCAGGGACGCCTGGTCGACCAACTACTCGTCCCTACCATGTCACACGTGCCTTTGAGCGCAACCAACGCGCTCTTTCCGGGTTGTACCGTCCTCGCGCTCACCGCATTAGGCATACAACATCGTCAACGCAGCCCGGATCGTCAGGGTGGAATGCCCTTGCCTTGGGTCGTGTTTGGCGTCTGTTGCCTCATCGTTGTGCTGGGTCACCACCTCGTCATTGCCGGTCACGCCTTCTCCCTGGTCCTGCCGTGGGGCCTCGTCACCGCGCTTGTCCATCCGCTGGCCGCGTTTCGCTCACCATCGCAGGCCGCAATCGGCGTCTCGCTTGGCTGCAGTGCTCTATGCGCTTATGGGGTCATGACGCTGGAGCAAGCGTTGCGACGCCACTGCAAACGCCGACATGTTACGTGGCCGGTGGCGCTCGTCGTCGCATTGCTCGTGGTCGAATCCTGGCAGCAACTGCCATCGGTCGGTGTGGTACCAGTGGCAAGAGGAGACGCTTGGCTCGGACGTCACTATCCAAACCAACCGGCGTTGGCTTTACCATTGGGAACAGAGACGCCGCGTGATTGGCTGGAGCAAACCCGTATCATGTATGACTCGACCGCATCCTGGACACCTCTCGTCAATGGGCAGGCATCGGTTGTCCCCGACACCATGCATGCGCCTCTTGCCATTCTCGCGACATATCCCAGTCCTACAGCGCAGCATATGCTGCGCCACCTGGGTGTGCATCTCGTCCTTGTGTACTGGCCATGGGTATCCTTGCCACGGCGAAGACTGCTCGCACAGCTGTGCTGTCGCGTCTACGAGGACTCCCTGCAATGGATTTATCGCGTCTGATACCGCGCTACTATTGGTCGGGCGGGCTTATCCCTCGGTCGTTGGCCCCTACCAGAACGGCGCGGGCCAACCGCTAGCTTGCCACGCGCCGTCATTCCCAGTACCATATCGCAAGACGGACCAGCTTGGTAGGCGCGTGTCTTGCGATAGACGCGGGCGGGCGCGCAAAGGCTAATCGCACTGTGCTGTCTGGCGCCGGGCGCAAGCGTACCCGTCTTGTCTCTCGCCTCGTGACCTTCGACGTCAAGCCGCGCCCCTCCGGGCGCCCGGAGGCCCTATCCGTGCAGGAATCGTATCGGTCAGTCTCGACGCCGGCGCCCAACGACGCCTATCTCCCACCGGGAGCGCGGACAATGCCGCGCAACGGGTATAGCGCCAACACCACGACTGTCGGCAGCGTCGCGACGCCACGCATGGCGCTGCCGCTGACGCTGACCCACCTCTGGTGGAGCGTGGCGGCGCTCGTGGCGTGCGGCGCGCTGCGCATCGTCAACCTGCTGATCCTGCCGGTCTTCTCGGACGAGACACAGTACATCCGCGCGGGACAATTGGTCTCGCTCGCGCCAAAGACGTACGCGTTCGACGCGCTGCGCCTCGGCCACCCGCCGCTGTTCAGTTGGCTGGAGGCGCTGGTGATGCGCGTGGGCACGGGTGATCCCGTGTTCCTGGGCCGCCTGACCGCGGCGCTGCTGGGCACGGCAACCTGTCTGCTGGTCATGGCCTGCGCGGCCGAACTGGGCGGCGACCTGCTGATCCCCATCGCGGGCTGGGCCTATGCGCTCTGCCCGCTCGCCGTGCTCAACGACCGCATGGCCCTGCTGGACGGTCCGATGGCGGCCTGGGGCGCGCTCGCGCTGTGGCTGACGCTGCGCCTGGCCCGCCCTGCCTGGGCGATCAAGGAGTCGCGCGCGTCCATCGTCCTCCTCTGCCTGCTGGGCGTCGCCATTGGCTGCGCGCTGCTCACCAAGATAACCGCCGTCGCCTATGAGTTCTTCCCGTTCACCCTCGCCCTCCTGGCCGGCTCCTGGCTGGAGCGCAGCCGCCGCTTCGTCATTCCCGTCGCGATCAGCGTCGCGTTGTTCCTCGTGGCCGCGCTCACGCCGCGGGGCCACGACCTCGTCGTCGCGGTACAACAGCAGGTCGTCACGCACGATTTTGCCGTCACGCGCACCCTGTTCTCCACGCTGCGAACGCAGGCCTCCTCCTTCGGCGTCTGGATGGTCCTGTACCTGACGCCGCCGGCGGTCGTGCTGCTCCTGGCCGGCATCATCGGCGCGTTCCGCGACGAGGTCGCGGCGGGCTGGCGCATCATCGCGCTGTGGTTCCTCTGCGTCGCGGTACTGTACACGGCGCTCCCACAGACATCCTACTCATCGCACGACGTGGCCTTCCTGGCTGCTCCGGCCGCGCTGCTGTGCGCCGGGGCGCTGCACGCCGCGTGGCGCGGCTTGACCCGCGCCAACGCCCTCCTCTATGTCACGGCGATCCTGCTGCTCGTGGCCGTCGCGCCCGCCGCCGCGCAGGATGCGCTGCTGGTCGGCATGCCCACGCGCGCCATCCTGGCGCCGTCCGACACCACGGCCTATATACGGGGCCGGTCGTCGGGCTACGGCTTGCCCGAGACGATTGCTTTCCTGCGCCGCGCCGCCCGCACGCGCCCTATCACGGTCGGCTGTAGCACCCTCAACCCGCCCGCCGATGCGCTCTTCGCGGAGTTTGCCCTGACGCCCGGAGTCACGGTGATCCCTTTCCGCCTCGGGGACACGCGCAAAGACCTCGCCTTTGCCCACGCGCACCCCGGCGCCTACCTGGTCGCCAATCGCGAGGGCAACATCGCCGGGCTGGACCGGACGCTACGTCCGGTTGCCGTCCCGCTCGCGCACTATTGGAAGCCGGGGCGCCGCGCCGCCTACGTAATCTACCGCATCCGCCTCGCGCCGGCCCGACCGGCGCCGCGCCATCACCATCCCGCGTCAACCCATACGGCACACGGCGCGGCCACGCGACACGGCACGACGCCGCGCGGCGGGAGCGGGAGGAGGATACGACATGTGACGCGGCATGCGCGGCGCGTCTCGTGAAAGGTAGAGGTATCCGGCTGGATGCGGTGCGCATCGTGCCGACGAACCGGGTCCGCACGGTCGCGGCGTCGCAACGCCGCTTGCCGCTACGCGACGGGCCGTCATGCGCCGATATGTAACGAAGCGGTCATCCGACAGATGAAAGAGGAGGTGTAGCCTGAACTTCGCCGCACGCGATATCTCGTTTTTGTTGAGCCACTACGGCTACTGGGCGGTACTCGTCTTCGTCGCCATCGAGAGCGCGGGCATTCCCTTCCCCGGTGAGACCATGCTGCTCGCCGCGGCGATCTACGCCGGCACGACGCACCAACTGGTTATCCCGCTGGTCATCGCCGCCGCAGCCGCCGGCGCCATTCTGGGCGACAACGTCGGTTTCTGGGTCGGACGGGAGGGCGGGTACCGCCTGCTACGGCGCTACGGGCGCTATATCAAGGTCGACGAGCGCAAGATGAAGCTGGGCCAATACTTGTTCAAGAAGCACGGCGGCAAGGTCGTCTTCTTCGGCCGCTTCGTGGCCGTGCTGCGCGCGTTGGCCGCGTTCCTGGCCGGCACCAACCGCATGTCCTGGCCGCGCTTCCTGGTCTTCAACGCGGCGGGCGGCATCCTGTGGGCCATCATCTACGGCCTGGGCGGCTATGTGCTGGGCGACAACGTCCACCGCCTGGAGGGTCCACTTGGCTACGCCCTGGTGGCCATCGCACTGATCCTGACCATCGGCTTCATCGTTTTCCTGCGCCGCAACGAGAAGCGGCTCGAAGACGAGGCGGAGCGCGCCATGCCCGGACCGCTGGACAACTACCGGGAAGACCGCGCTACCGCATCGTAGGCAGGGAGGTACGTCACGACGTCACGACGCACACGGGGCGTGCTATCGGGACGCCTCCACCGCCATGGATGATAGGCGTGCCAGATCTCTCTGCACGCGCTCGGCGTCCGCCCGCGCGCCCAGTTGCTCGAATATGGCCGATGCCGCTTTCAGTCGTTCGCGCGCCGCTTGCCGCTCGCCTCGCGCGGTGTGCAGCGTGCCATACGTGTGCAGGAGCCAGGCGGCGCCCAGCGGATGCGGGATAGAGTGGGTGAGCGAGAGGGCGTGCTCCAATGCCCGCTCGGCGGCGGTCCACCGTCCCCGCCGCATGTCCACCAGCGCCTGCACGCGCAGGGCATAGACGAGGGCCAGCGACAGTTTGCCCGCGCGAGCCCGCGCCAGGGCCTGCGCGACAACATCCGCGGCGATATCTGTGTCGCCCAACTGCAGGTGCGCCCACGCGAGGGTTGGCAGGAGGAACGTCACGTCGATCTCCTGGAACTGGGGACGGTCGAGCAGCCGCGCCAGCCGGTCACGCGCCCGCGCGGCATACCCGGCCAGCAGGTCGCGCTCGGCCAGCACATCGTGGGCCTGCCGCAGGGCCTGCAGGTCGCGGCTGCGCTCGGCCAGGGTGATACTCTCCTCCAGGAGCCGGACCGCCTCGGTGTCCTCACCCTCGGCATGGCAGAGACGACCGAGGTCGAGCAGCGGATAGGCGCTGCTCCAGACGGCGCCCACCTCGCGATTGAGCGTCACCGCCTGCTCGAAGTCCCGCCGCGCCTGCCGCCAATCTCCAGTGATGTAGGCGCCGGCCCCGCGCGTGGACACGACCATGGAGATCAAGGCCGGGTCGCCATATTGGGTGGCCAGGGCCAGCGCGCGGTCGAGGTAACGTCCATTGGTATCCATGTCGCCCCGCGCCTGGTAGACCTCGGCGGCATTGTTGAGGGCCTTCACCAGGCTGCACAGGTCGCCCGCCTCCTCGGCCAGCCGGGCCGCCTCCGCCAGGCAAGCCAGCCCCTCGTCGGCCCGGCCCAACAGCAACAGTGCCGTCCCGCGCGACTTCTCGGCGCCGGGGAGGGTATCGACCGCCCCGACGGCGCGAGCCACCGCCGCGCTGCGCTCCGCCGCCGCGAGTTGTTCGCTATAGCGGCCGCCGGCGAACAACAGGACGGCCAGCGTCAGGTAGAGCGCGGCCAGCGCCGGCGAGGGACCGCGCTGTTCCAGGGTAGTGATCGTGGGCCGCAGGCGGGCCATCTCAGCGTCGATCATCCCCCTATCGGCGTTCAGGCGCCCGATACGGGCCAGGGCGCGTCCCATCCCTTCGGCGTCGCCCGCGACCCGGTAGGCCGCGGCCGCCCCCTCGAAGGCGGCCAGCGCCTCCGCATACCTGGCGGTCAGATCCAGCACGGCGCCCCATTTCTCGCGCGCGGCCGCGGCCTGCACCGGACAATCGAGCCTGTCGAGCCGTTGCACCAACTCACCATAGAACCCTTCCGCCGCGCGGTTGGCGTACCGGGCGCGCGCCCGGTCGCCCGCCTGCTCCAGGTACAGCACGGCCTTCTCGTGATGACCCGCGCGGCCGAAGTGGTAGGCCAGATCCTCCACGGGAAGCGGACCCGGCGCGCGCTCCAGCGCCTCCGCCACGCGTTGGTGCAGCAGGGCTCGGCGCGCGGCGCCAAGGTCGGCCTCGACCACCTCCCTGACCACGTCATGGGCGACGCTATAGCCGTCCTCGTCTTCCACCAGCAGACGAGCGCGACAGGCCTCGGTGATCGCCGCCGCCACGTCGTCGCGCGGTCGCGCCACGACATCGGTCAGGACCGCGTGCGAGACGCGGCATCCGGCAACCGTCGCCGCGCCAAGCACCTCTTGTCCCACGTCCGAGAGCGCCGCCACGCGCTGGTGTATCCCTTGCGCCACGGTCCACGGCACGTCATGCTCGGCGACGGCGCCGCTACGCAGCCCCTGGGCGTAGCTGACCACGTAGAAAGGCACGCCCCCGGCCCGCAGCACCACGCGCTCCCGCGCCACCGCAAGACTATCGTGTTCCACGCCGTCCAGCAACTCCACCAGCAGGCTGTCCGCCTCGGCGGCCGATAGGGGTCCCAGCGTCCTGTGTGTCACCAACCTGGCATGGGCCAGGTCGCCCAGCAGCGCGCCCAGCGGATCGCGCGGGCCGACCTCAGTGTCACGGTAGGCGCCGACGACGCGCACAGCGGACGGATCGGCGCGGACGGACGACGCGACGAGCTCCAGCGCGTCATGGCCGGCCCACTGCAGGTCGTCCAGGACGAGCAGCGTGCCCGACGGGCCCGCGACATTGGACAGGAAGCGCGCCACGGCGCCCTGAATCAGCCGGCGCTCCTGTTCCGGGGTTAGCGTCCATGCCGGTAGGGGCTCGATCGGCGCCAGGGCCAACTCGGGCAGCAACCGCACCAACCAGGCGCAGCCTTGCAGATCGGCGCGCAGCCGCGCCGGCGTCTGGGGTGCGATGTAGCGCTCCAGGGCGTGCAACAACGGAGCATAGGCCTCACGGCGAGCGCCCTGGCGCAGCGAACCGCCCTCCAGCACCCGCCAGCCGCGCGGCGTCGCGCGCCGCGCCGCCTCCCGCAACAGCCGCGTCTTGCCGATACCCGGCTCGCCCGCCAACAAGAGGACGGGTGGGCCCTCGCCAGCCAGGTGGCGCTCCAGCAGGTCGGTCTCCGCGGCGCGCCCGATCAGCAAGCTGTCGCTGCCGTCCCGCCCGTCTGGCGCCGCGGGGGCGAGGGCGGAGACGACGCGAGAGCGCGCCGCCGCCGCGAGCGCTGTGCGTTCTCGCGCGGGTAGCTGTAGCGCCTCGGCCAGCAAGGCGACCGTATCGGCGTGCGGCGCGTTGTTGACGCCGCGCTCCAACGCGCTGATGGTGAAAGCACTCAGTCGCGCCAACTCCGCCAGCGCCTCCTGGGTTAAGCCCGCGGCTTGACGGTATCGCCGCAGCAGCGCGCCAAAGCTCGGCGCGACGTTGTTATCCATGTCCGCAGTATCACCCGTCGGGCCTTCCGAGCGCAATGGCCATGGTGCGCATTGGTACCCTGCTCCCGGCCGCGCGCGGGCGGCTGGCGCGCGGCTGGCAGAGTTCTGCAAGTCCTTCTGCAAGCGATCATGCAAGTCCTCCGTGGTGGTGGGCGCTGCCCTGACGCAGACTGGAAGGCAGGATATGCGGGTGCGTTTGACCGCGCACGGAAAGGGAGGACACGATGATGCCACAAAGCGACCGGTTGATCGCCGCACGGATCAGGGAGCGCCAGGAGGCCGTTCGGCGGGAGTTCCGCTGCTACCGCCTGGCCCGGGCGTCCAGTCCATCGGAGTCGGCCTGGCCCAGATTGCTGCACCGTCTCTTCGCGGGCCAGGAGACGTGCGACCGAGGACACGCCGCGGACCACGGACCAACCGCGGTTGGTTGAGGCACCTGTGACCGGAGCCGCCAACACCCACTCCGCCATACCTTGGCACGGAGTCATTGACGGGTATCAAAGAGGCCGGACACGCAGTGGCTTCGAGAGGGTATCGTAGACGATGAGATTCTCCCACGGTGTGCGGTGTGCCCGGATATGCGCGTGCTGCATGAGCTGGCGGAAGTGCCGCTCGCCCGGACCGCCCACGGCAAAAATCCAGGCGATGTACGGGGTTGGGGTGTGCGCCGCGAGCGCCAGATAGCTGGGGAGCCGTTCCTGGCCGAGTGTCAGGTCGTCGGCGACGGGCACGCCCAGGACCTGCTCGTGCGTGGCAAACGCGATCCGGTTGGCCAGCCAGTAGGTCGTGTAGGCGACGCGGATGTGCCGGGTTTCCAGGAGGCGCGTCAGACCATCGACAGCGGGGCGTGGTTCGGTGGTGAGTGTCGTCGTCAGGCCGGCCGCGATCAGGACGCTCACAGCAAGCGCGGCGGTCCAGCGGTCCAGGCGCCCCGGATGCCGCGGGATGAACACGTCCAGCACGAGCGGGGTGATGGTGTAGAGGGGGAGGAGGTAGCGCGGCGAGCGGGTCGCCCAAGGCATCGCCCCGAAGTGGGTGAACACGAAGAAGAGCAGGCAACTCACGGCGAAGAGCGCCAGCGCGCCATCGCAGGGTCCCCGTTCATCGTGATGCCCCCGGATGATGACGCTGTTCAGCGGGATGCGACGGCGGCGACAGGGAGGGTAAGCCAGGGCGACGATGCGCAGAGGTAAGCCGCGCAGGTCGAAGACGAGGCGGACCAGGATGCCGGCGCCGACGAGGACGCCCGCTCCGTAGGAGACCGGATGGGTGGCGATCAGGCGAGCAAAAACAGAGCCGACCGTCGTCGGGGTCACCAGACCCAGGAGAACGGGAGCCGACTGCGTAATGAGCCGCCCCGCCACCGCGAGGTGGTCCCCGCCCGACGCTTGTGGGTGCAGGAAGGACAGCGTCGCCCAGCCGTGCCGCATGTTGTAGACGAGCAGGGGGGCGCTCCCTATGCCCGCTCCCACCAGGATGGTCGCGAGCGACCGCCCCGAGGCGAGCCAGCCGGAGAGGGAGCGATCGCGCGGGCCGGCCAGGAGCCGGAGGGCGAAGGCTACGGCGAGGGGCACGAGATACTCGCCCATCATCGGCTGTATCCACATGCCGATGCCCGCGAGCACTCCCCAGGCCAGGGCCACGGCGAGGGGCATCGCGCGCGGGTCAGGGTAGCGCACCGCCAGCAGCAGGAGCAGCGTGCCACAGACCATCACCTCGATGTAGCTGAAGCCGACGGCGGTGCTCCAGTTGCTCAGGAGGGCCGGGCCGAGTGCGACGAACAACCCGGCGAGGACGGCGATCCAGCGGCCATAGAGCGTTATCCCCAGCCAGTACACGGCGCCCACGAAGGCGATGGAAAACGCGAGCGCGGGCAGGCGTATCGTCCACTCGTTGGCCCCGAGCACGCTGAAGACGAGGGCAGCCAGGTAGGCTTCGAGGCTGCCCTGATAGGGCTGGCCGTCGTAGAAGACGGGGCGATCTCCCGCCTGGATGTGGTAGGCCATGAGCCCGACGACGGCCTGATCGCTGTCGATATGAGCGAAGACCGTGTGGAGGAGGTAGAGATGGAACAGGGCGGCGATGGCCACGAGGGCGCCGCAGGTCAGCCATGCCGCGCGGATCGACGTGTCCTCCGCGACGTCTTCGCGGGGTGTCACGGCCGGACCGCGGGGCGCGACCCGCGTGGCGGAGGATGCGGAGGATAGGGACGAGAGGGGGTCTACCATGAGCTGGCCTTTCGTGACGCGGCGCGTGCAAAAAGGGCGCGGACAGTCAAAGCCAGGGGCTTTGACCTCGTACCTGGGAGAATTTGAGCGTATGAGCGTCGGTGTACCCCCAGAGTGTCCGTCCTTGGGGCAGGACTGTTAACGCGCGGCGTCGAGGACGGTCACGCTACCGGGCGCATAGTGGCATCGCACGCTGACCTGGCCGTAGTTGTTGCAGGGCGTCGCTGGGCGCGGCGCGAACGGTAACACGGGGCGCACCAGGGCGAAGGCGTCCGTGCTGCTGTTGCCGGCCACGTTGACGACGAAGGCGCGCCCGGCGTGCTCGTCGACCGCGATCACGGCGGGCTCCACGCCCACCGGCAGGGTCCGCAGGAGCGCTCCGCCGCGCGCGTCCAAGACGCTCACGCTGCCCGGTCCGGTGAGGTAGCCCGCGGCATCCATGGCGCCCAGGCTGGTGACAAAGACGCGGCCGCTCCGTCCATCGACCGCCATGGCGAAGGGGTGTGGGCCGACCGTCACGGTGCGCAGGAGCGCCCCGCTGCGCGCGTCGAGCACGCTCACGCTGCCCGTCCCGCCGCCGTCGTTGGCGACAAAGACGCGGCCGGTCCGCATGTCCACGACCGGCGTCACCGGCAGGGCCAGACGGCCCACCGGGGTACTACCCAGGACCCGGCCCGTCGCGCTGTCGAGGATGCTTACCGTGCCGTTGGACGTGCCGCTACCGCCGTTGAGGACGAAGACGCGCCGGGTATGCGTGTCCACGGCTATCGGCCCGGGATGCGTGTCCACGGCTATCGGCCCGGGATGCGTGCCCCCGACCGCGCGCAGCAGCCGCCCGCTCGTTGCGTCGAGCATGCTCACGCTCTCGGCATAAGGGCTGCTGACGAAGACGCGGCCGCTCTGCTCGTCCACCACGATGTCGCCCGCGCCCTGGCTGGGATGCTGCCCGCGCGGGTCGTGGGCTACGGCGACAGCGCGCAACAGCCGCCCGCTCGCGCCGTCGAGCGTGCTGACCAGCTTGGTATAACCGGGAAAGCCGTCGCCGTCGCTGTAGACGAAGACGCGCCCGGTACGTTCGTTCACGGCCATCGTCGAGGGATTGCCGTTGACGTGGATCGTGCCCACATGACGCCCGCTGCGCGTGTCGAGCACGGTGATGGTGTTGCCCCCCTTGAACATGTCCACGTCCGGCCGGCGCGGGCTGACGGCGAAGTCGCCCCAGTTGCTCACGAAGATGCGGCCGGTGCGCGTGTTGACCACCACCTGCTCGGACGCCCCGCCGCTGGGGACGGTGTAGACGAGCCGGTCGGTGCGCGCGTCGAGCACGCTCACGCTTTTATCCTGATTCATGACCACGACCCGTCCGGCGCGGGGATCGACGGTCATGGCCGCGGCAACCGGGCCGCTCCGTGGAGACTTGAGGGGCGTCGTGCCCAGGAGCGCGCCCGTGCGCGTGTCCAGCACGCTCACGCTGCTGTCGCCGTTGTTGAGGACGAAGGCGCGCCCGGTCTGCTCATCCACCTGCATGTTGATGGGCTGCACGCCCACCGTGACGGTTTCCGCGATCGCTCCAGTGCCCCGGCCTGTGGCTTGTCTCGTCACATGGCCGGAGGGCCGCGCGGCCGTGTCCCCGTGCCGCGTCAGGATCGCGCCGGCTATCCCCGCCAGCAGGACCAACCCCACCAGCCCCTGTGTGCGTGTCATTATCCTCTCCTGTCTTTGTGCGTGTACAGTATGGTCGCGCTGGTTAGGACGCGGCGTCGAGGACGGTCACGCCGCCCTCGTTGGCGATGAAGATCTGTCCCGTCCGCTCATCCACCGCCAGTGGGCCCGGGCTCAGGAGGCCCAGACCGGCACGGACGGTGCGCGTGACGCGGCCGGTGCGCGCGTCGAGCACGCTGACCACGCTGTCGGGATGGGCCGCGCCGACGCCGGGACGGGCCATGGTGGTGACAAAGACCTCACCGCTCCGCGCGACCGCCGCCACCGCGTAGGGGTAGGCGCCGACCGTGCTGGTGCGCAGGACGCGGCCCGTGGCCGCGTCGAGCATGCTCACCCGACCATCGCCGGTGAACGCGACGCCGGCGACAAAAACGTGACCCGTCCCCGCGGCCACGGCCACATCGCTCGGCGTTCCCTGCACGGCCACGGTGCGCAGGAGTTGCCCCGTCCCCACGTCAAGCACCGCCACGTGGCCCATCCCCAGCGTGAGGACGCCGCGCCGATCCGTCGCGCCGCGCAACGCGACAAAGGCGTGCCCCGTCCGCGCGTCGATGGCCACCGCGTTGGGCGACGGGCCAACCTCCACGGTGCGCAGGAGCTGGCCGCTAGTAGCGTCGAGGAGGCTCACGGTCCGGTCGGCCTCATTGGTGATGACGACATGCCCGCGCTGGGCATCCACGGCCAGGGCGCCCGGCACCAACCCGACACCGATGGTCCGCACCAGGGCGCCGCTGTGCGTGTCGAGCACGGCCACGGCGTTGTTGCCGGGGATCGTGATGAAGGCGCGGCCGGTGCGCTCGTCGACGCCCATGGCCGCGCGCGCCAGGACAGCTCCGGGTGACGTTCTCGCATTGGGACGGAGGGGGATGGTCGTCCGGCGCAGGAGGGCGCCGCCGCGCGCGTCGAGCACGCTCACGACGGCGGCGCTGGTCCGCGCATCCTCTTGCGCCACGAAGACATGGTCCACGCGGGAGTCGACGGTCGCCGCGCTGGCGGCGCCCAGGGCGGCGCCCAGGGGGACGGTGCGCAGGAGAGTGCCCGTCGCGGTGTCGAGGACGCGTACCACCAGCAGGGGGAAGGCGCCTCGGATGAGAGCGCCTCGGGTGACGACGAAGGTGCGCCCCGTCCGCCCGTCTGCCGCCAGTGCGGCCGTCGTCTGGCCCACGAACGTGATGCGCAAGATCGGGCCGCGGCCCGTGAGCACCGTGCCGGGCGCGGGGCTGGGGGCGATGATGCCTGCCACGGCGACGCCGCTCCCGACGGCGGCCAGCAGCGCGGCAAGCAGAACGAGCCGCCAACGTCCACGCGCGAGGTGAGGGCGCGGGGACGGGAGCGCGCGGCGCTCCCGGTGGGCCAGCAACAACTCCGCGCGCAGCCGGGCCGTGAAGGCGGGATCGCGCGGGACGGGACGGCTCGACGCGCGCAGCCGCTCCCCCACCGCCCACAGCTCGGGGGCCAGATCCTCCGGCCCAGACGCGGCCAGGCGGGCGTCACGCCGCGCCGTGTCGGTGCGCGCTTTGCATGTCCATCTCACTGGTCTCCATCCTCCTTCTTGTCCCGCCGGGCGCGTGCGCGCACCGTGGCGAGGCCACGTGTGACCAACATCTTTGTCGCACCCAGGCTCCGTCCCAAAGCGTCGGCCGTCTGTTGCATGCTCAGATCGGCGGCGAAGCGCAGGGCCAGCGCGTCGCGCTGATCCGTGGGCAGGCCCGCCGTGAGCGCATCGAATACCTCGGCCTGTTCCAGATCATCGGTTGCGCCAGGTTCGCCTTGCCCTTCCAGGGCGGCTGCCATAGCGTCGTCCAGGGGCACGGTGCGTCCAGCGCGACGGCGATAGTCGATCAGGGCATTGTGGGCGATGCGCACGAGCCACGGTGCGACCGGCCGATCGGAAGGAAGGCGGCCCAGCGCGTCAAGCGCGCGCATGAAGCTCAGGCTGGTCAAGTCCTCGGCGATCTCCCGTGCGCCGGTCTGACGATAGAGATACCGATAAATGGTGTCCACGTAACGATCATAGAGCGCTCCGAAGGCCTCGGGGTTGGCCCGCGCGGCCAGCGCCAGGGCCTCATCCGTCTCGATGGGGTCCTGCTCCGTGACCCATGCTGGCCTGTCCAGTACTCTCTCCCATCCCGCACCATAGCTCCCTGCGTACCCCTATCACTAGTCTCTACGTCGCAGCGGCGAATTCGGTAACACCGGTTGTTTTCGGTCTTGCTCTCGCCTTGGCTGTCGCGTGCGGGTCGTGCTGATGCGCCCCGGCACGGACTTTGCCTACAGGACGTGGCGGACACACTACCCGTTGCGCAGGACAAGGACGCTAAGGAGGCGCGCCGGCAAGTTCTATTGGAACGCGTACGAATCCGCGCCAACAATGTGCTATGATCCCGAAAGCCTACTATCGTCATTTCGCTTAGTCGATAAAGAAGGACCTCATTCATGACTTCCCGCTTCCGCCCGGCTCTGTTTATTGCAACCGCGACCCTGTCGCTGTTCCTGCTCACCCCGGCGCCCGGCGCGCATGCCGCATCTGCCCGCACGTGGGTGGCCGCCTCGGTACGGACACCGGTCGTGTACGTCTCCATCTACAGCTATTCCTTCAGCCCGGCCACGGTCTACGTTGCTCCCGGCACGCGCGTCGTCTGGACGAATCACGCCAGCATCGCCCATACGGTCACCAGCGATAGCGGCGCGTTCTACAGCGGCTACCTGCGCACGGGATACTACTTCTACGACACCTTCTACCGTCCCGGTACCTACTACTACCACTGCTCGATCCACCCCTCGATGCGTGGCGCCATCGTGGTCACTGCCGGCGCCCGTCCCGGCGGCAACAACACCGGCAGCACCAACGCGCCTCGCCGCGGCTCCACCGTGAGCCCGGCCATGCGCTATGCGCGAACGGCCAACGTCTCGATCTACGACAACTACTATAGCCCGGCCGTCTCCAACGTCCGCGCCCGCACCACCGTGCTGTGGACCAACCGTTCGCGCTCGGGCCACACCGTCACCATCTACAGCGGCCCCTACTACCGCGGCTTCAGCGTCTACCTCGCGCCGCGCCACTACTACTACCTCATCTTCAGCCAGCCCGGCACGTTCTACTACCGCGACTCGCTCCATCCCATACAACGCGGTGCCTTGATCGTGTCGTGACGAGTGGCTAGTGACTAGCGGCGCCCGTGTTGCCCGTGTTGGGCCAGCGCGTCGAGGGTCGCGTCCAGAACGGCGTCGAGTACGGCTTGGCCTCGACGGCGCCGTGGTTCACCCGCCAGCGAGGACCCGTTTAGCCAGGGCGTCGTTCATCGCGGCGAATGCCTGGGGTGTCGGGCCGGTGAGCATGGAGCGAAACACTGGCACGAGCACGCCTGACACTGTCTCGGACTGCGTCAGCCGTGACCGTCCAGGGCCGATCGGCTCGACAACAAAGCGGCGTCGGGCATCTCTACTACCGACTGCTCATCACAGCCGAACCACTGAACGAGGCCGCCGCCGACCGGGCCGTCGCGGCCGCGCTTGCCGCCGCGCGAGCAGGAGTCTTCACCGCGGCGCACACGTCGACGATGGCCGGTGAGGGATCGGGGTCGCTGAAGCGCACGGAGTTGGCCGACGAGCCGAACGCACTAGTACCGTTCGCTTGAAAACCTTCCGCGGTTTCCACAGGCGTGCGGTAGGCCTCTGAGGCGTGAGACACCGTGTCGAATGTGCGGAGAAATCTCCGTCGTGTGGTACTAGCCGCCCGAAGGCACGCGCCGCGGCAAGCGCGCCTGGTGCTGGTAGGACCAGGCCGCCGCGACGAACAGGAGACCGCCCAGCAACCACCAGGGGTCCCACAGGAAGACGTGCCACCGCATCACCGTCCAGTCCACAGGTCCCGGAACATGCAGGACACCAGCCACCATAAGCCCGTTGACGACCAGGGGGATAGCACCGTAGGCGATCAACCCCACACCGCCGGCCCAGGAAAGGGTAAGCAGGAGCCAGCGGGGCAGCACCCGGCCCCAGGGCCGCACCAGCGCGAGCGCAAGCAGCCCGCCGAGGACCTTGAGAGCGGCGGTGACCCACAGGAGCGCGACGATCCCCGGCAGGCGTGTGATCACGCCTCCGACCGTGTCAGCGCCCACGGTTCCTCCAGCAGCCCAGTAGAAGCTCACCGCGGCGAAGATCAACGCCCACGCACAGGCCGCGTAGGCCGCCCAGTCTGTTGACTGTGTCCGCGCCGGGGATGTCGTTCGCTCGGAAACGATCGCGCCGGCGTCACGTCCGTCAGTCATGTCAGCTCCTTCAGTCATGTCAGCTCCTTCCCTGCGGATGCGCGTGCGGGTGGTCGTGATCGGGGCCTACATCGTCCGGGGCGGTCCCCACCGTCCTGGACGGACACCGAGGCAGCGCACAGCCATCCACGATCGCGCTGATCATCCCCTCTGTCAGCCGCCCGTCTACCGGTCCACCGGTCGCGAACACACGCGCAAGAACCGGCCCCAGCAGCAGGTCCAACACCAGGGCGGGGTCGGTCTCCGGCGCGACCTCGCCGCGCGCGACCGCGCGGTCGACGATCGCGGCGATCCAGCGTCGCTCCGCGCCTATGAAGCGTTCCCGCACGGCGCCGGCCAGGGCGGGGTCACGCGCCACATCAAGCAAGATCCCCAGCAACGCCTGGCCCACCGTCGCCGCCGCGATGTCCCGCGCGATGAACTCCAGCACCGTCGCGAGGTCGGTGCGGAACCTCCCCGTATGCGGCGCCGGCCCTAGCTCGTCCGGATGCACCATGGTCCCAAACACCAACTCGGCCTTCGAGGGCCACCGGCGGTAGATCGTCGTCTTCGCGACGCCCGCGCGGGCGGCCACTCCCTCCACGGTCAACTGGGCGTAGCCCCCCTCCGCCAGGAGCGCCGCTGTCGCCTCCCGGATCACCCGGTCTACGGTCTCGTCTCTCGGTCTTGTCATAATACGCATCGTAGCGTATCGTAATGATCCTGTCAAGCTGCGTCTGGGGCTGACAGGGACGATGGCGGACGTCAGCCGGTACGTGCGGCCTGGCATCTTCAGAAATAAATCCTGAAGGGGGTCAGGCGGCGAGGGTTTGTGAATTATCGGCCTGGGAGCGCGAGCGCTCCCAGAGACACCTCTCCCATCGCCGCGGCGATAATTCACAGACCCTGATCAGGTGGCGATGACAGTTGACGCACCGGCGCACGGTGCGTAGAATACGGATGACGACCGCTCTCTCAGGAAGGACGGCCTACCATGAGCACCATCATCCTACCTAACTAGGGCCAGACCGCCCTATCACATCTCCTGCCCGCGCGGGAATGCGGTCTGGCCCCTCCTCACCCTCTCATGCCGTCATGCCGAGGACAGCTTGTCCTGGCACGACGGCTTGTCCGTGCTCGACATGACGATGAGGGCCGGCGCTTGTGCTTGTCTCCATGATGGCGGCGGCGCGCCGGTCCGCACGTGGCGCGAGCCGCACCCCATGGCCATCCGATGCATGGCGGCCAGACACGTGCGCGCTCCGCGACCTGACGAGGGATGATGCCATGACCGTTACTACCGCCTCGACTGCCATATTCGTGGCCGGCCTGGCAAAGACCTATCGCTATCACCGTAAAGAGCCGGGGGTGCGCGGTTCGCTGCGCAGCCTGGTACGCCGCCGCATGCTGGAAACGCACGCCGTCGAGGGCGTCTCGTTTCGTATCGAGGCCGGCGAGGTGGTCGGCTTCCTCGGCCCCAACGGCGCCGGCAAGACGACCACACTCAAGATGCTGTGCGGCCTGCTCTACCCCAGCGCCGGCCGTGTCTCCGTGCTGGGCCATACGCCGGCCCGCCGCGAGCCCGCCTATCTGCGGCGCATCGCCCTGGTGATGGGCCAGAAAAACATGCTGTGGTGGGACATCCCCGCGATGGAGACGCTGCTGCTGCACAAGGAGATGTACGATCTGCCGGAGATACAATTCCGCCGCGGCGTCGACGAGTTGGCCGACCTGCTGGGTGTCGCCCACCTCCTGCGCGTGCAGGTGCGCAAGCTCTCGCTCGGCGAGCGCATGAAGATGGAGTTGCTGGTGGCGTTGGTCCACCGGCCCGATGTCCTCTTCCTGGACGAACCAACCATCGGCCTCGACGTCGTCTCGCAGCAGCGCGTGCGCGACTTTCTGCGCCGCCTCAACCGGGAGCGGGGCACGACCATCCTGCTGACCAGCCACTACATGGCCGACATCGAGGAGTTGTGTCCGCGCGTGCTGCTGATCGACCACGGCCGCCTGGGCTACGACGGGTCCTTGTCGGCGCTGGTCGAGCAGGCCGCGCCGCATAAGCTGCTGCGCGCCGTCTACCTGCATCCGCTGCCACCCGAACACGTGGCGTCCGCGCTGAACGGCCTGCCGCCCGTGCGGCCGAGCGACGACCCGCTGACGCTGAGCCTGTCCGTCCCGCGCGAGCAGGTGGCCGAGGCGGTGGGCCGGCTGCTCGCACTGGGGCCGATGGCCGACCTGAGCATCGAGGAGGTCCCCATCGAGGAGATCGTGCGCGGCATCTTCGGCGCCGCCGGCGGCGCCGAAGATGCCGCCGCGTCCGGGGCCGGGAGCACAACAGTATGAACGCGCGACTGCTACGCATCCTGTGGCGCCAGGTGGCCATAAACATCGTGGTCACGCTGGAGTATCGCGGCGCCTTCTTCATCTACATGATCAACAACGTGGCTGTCCCGGTGGTCTCGTTGCTGGTCTGGCTGACCGTGGGCGAGCAGGGCGTGGCCCTGCCCTACACGCGCGGACAGTTCGTGACCTATTACCTGCTGCTCAGCGTGGTCTCGACGCTGACCGCGGTGTGGCTGGCGCCGTACCTGGCCGAGAACATCCGGCTGGGCGATCTCTCGCCGTGGCTGCTGCGCCCGGCGCCGTACATCTTGCGCGACGTCGGCAACAACATCGGCGAGAAGATCGTCAAGCTACCGCTGCTGTTGCCGCTGGTCGCGCTCGTCGCGCTGGCCTTCCGCGACGACCTGCGCCTGCCTACCGACCCGCGCGCCTGGCTGCTCTTCCTGCTGGCCGTGCCCCTGGCCGCCACGATCGCTTTCCTGCTGGACGTCGCCATCGGGTTGCTGGCCTTCTGGCTGCAAGATGTCCGCGGACTGGTGCGCGTCAAGGATCTTGTCGCCACGCTGCTGGCCGGCCAGTTCGTCCCGCTGGCGCTGTTCCCGCCGGGGCTCAAGGGCCTGATCGACGCGCAGCCATTCCGCTACACCCTCTCGTTCCCGCTGGAGGTGGTGACCGGACAGCTGTCCCCCCAGGAGATTGCCGCTGGCTTCGCCTGGCAAATGGGCTACTGCGCCGCGCTCTACCTTTGCTACCGGCTGCTCTGGCGCTACGGACTGCGCTCCTATGCGGCCGCGGGGGCTTGAGCACGATGACGAGAACATCGATGCGCTATTTGCGCCTGTGGCGACGCTTCGCCATCATCGCCTTCGTGCGCGAGGCAGAGTACCGCGCCAACTTTCTGATCGGCGTCGGCGAGGGCGTCGTGCAGCTCGCCCTGGCCATCGTGACCTTCCTGCTGCTGTACCGCTTCACCAACACCGTGGCCGGCTGGACACAAGCGCAGGTACTGGTGCTGGTCGGCATCTACCGAGTCGTGGACGGACTCATCGGGCTGCAGGTCGCCCCCAACATGCTGGCCATCTCCGGCTATATCCGCCGCGGCGAGATGGACTTCCTGCTGCTGCGTCCCGTCTCGGGCCAGTTCCTGGTCAGCCTGCGCATGTTGGAGTTGCCCGAGGCGGTCAACGTGGTGATCGGGCTGGCCCTGACCGTCTACGCCGGGAACCTGGCCCATGTCCAATGGAGCATGGCGAGCGTCGCCGCCGCGCTCATTTTCGGCCTCTGCGGGCTGGCCGTGCTCTACGCGCTGTGGTTCTTGACCGTCACGCTCTCGTTCTGGCTGGTGCAGGTGGATTCGCTCGACACGCTGTTCTACAGCCTCTTCGAGACGGCGCGCTACCCAGTCTCCTTCTTCAAGGGACTGGTACGGGCGCTGCTGACCTTTGCCGTCCCCGTCGCCTTCGCCACGACCTTCCCCGCGCAAGCCCTGCTCGGCAACGCCGACCCGCGTCTGCTGCCGGTCGGGCTTGTCCTGGCTGGCGGCGCGCTCGCGGCCACGCACCTGTTCTGGACCTATGCCGTGCGGCGCTACAGCAGCGCCAGTAGCTGAAGAATAGAGGGGGGAACTGCCACCCCTGGAGGCCGGCGCCGCTAAACGCGGAGACCGCCCGGATGCCGAAGCATGCGGGCGGTCTCCGCGCAAAGGGACCCGGCGTACCACGCGGTACGCTGGGTCGAGGGGTACGGGTCTAGGGTTTAGTAGCGGCCGCTGTCGCCGCGCGTCTTGCTGAAGCAGTCGCTGCAGTAGACGGGCTTATCGCCGCGCGGCACGAAGGGCACGCGGGCCACGCCGCCGCAGGAGTCGCAACGCGCCTCATGCATCTCGCGCGGGGCGCGGTCGCTGTAGCCGCCGCGATCGCTGCTGTAGCCGCCGCGGCCGCCACCGCCGGACTTGCGGGCGGCGCGGCAATCGGGGCAGCGCCCGGGGGTATTAGTGAGCCCACGCGAGGCGTAGAACTCCTGTTCGCCGGCGGTGAAGGTAAAGGGCTGGCCACAGTCGCGGCAGGTCAGGGATTGGTCTGTGTACGAAGTCATCGGGTCCTCTCGACGTGCGCCTTCCGGCGCTGAACTGGGTGGGGCTATAGGCAAGTCACAGGGCCTCGCGTCTCGCGCGCGATCCTACACAGCCCGCACGTAGCGACAGAGAGGAAAAGACAACGACGAGGAAGGAATACCAGGGCCTATCGTACCCACACCCGGCAGTATACACATTGTTGACTGCATTGTCAAATAAAGCGTCACGCATCCTCGACGCGCAGGCTCTCGCGCCGCATCTGATGCGCCGCGCGCAACTGCCACTGCACCGCGAAGGCGGCCCGCGAGGAGCGCCGCGCGTTGACGGCGACGAAGACCTGGTGCAACTCCAGGCGCTCGCTCCAGCGTAGCTTGGCGCGATCGGGACCGGACGAGAGGTTGACCAGGCGGTCCCCGCGCTCCACGGCCTGGCGCAGGCAGGCGCCCGTCAGCACCGTGGCGACGTTGTAGGACCACCACGCGGGGTCGAACCCCGAGAGCGATAGGAAGGTCGACCCGTTGCCGTGCAGCAGCAGCCGGCCCGCCACGGCCGTCCCCTCCACCCGCAACAGGCAGACCCGCAGCAGGCCGGCGGCGTGCATGCGGCGGGAGGCGTCGTGCAGGAAGTCCCGGTCGCACCCATGGGCGACATAGTTGGCGTGGCGCACCTTGCCGCGCAGACCGGCGCGCGCGCCGTGCAGCCTGACCACTTCGCCCAGTCCGCGCGTCATGTCGGACATCGTCTCGCCCGTCGCAATGTCCCAGCCTCCGCTCTCATGGGACAGGCGATTGACGCCGCACCGCAGATTCTCTTTGACGTTGCGCTTGAGGCCGGCGCGGAGCTCGTCCCACGAGGGCCGCAGCGGCAGCACCACGCACGGCCGCGTTGTCTTGTGCAACACGAAGCCGCTGCCCGCCGATCCGTCCCGCGGCAGCCACTCCGGCTCAAACCAGCCTTGCTCCGGGGTCAGCGCCAGTTCGATCCAATCCCACTCCACCGGTTGCGCGCGCAGATAGCGCAGCAGCGCGCGCAAGACGGCCCGCTCCTGGCCGGGCAGGATGACGACCTGCGGCAACTCGGTCAACGCGGTATGCTGGCCGGCGCCGAGCAGGTGCAGTTGCGTCGCGCGCAGGCCGGGCCCGACGGTGACCCGCTGTTGGTAGAACGGGGCCACCCCGACGAGCCGGCCGTCGCCATCCCGCATCGCGACGGTATAGAGGTCCGACGGCGGTACGAAGTGGCCGGCCCAGGTGACCATCCAGAGCGGGTGGGCGAACGGGTTGGACGATCCGCTGGCGTGATAGAGGGCCGTCCACGCGGGCACGAGCGCCTCCAGTTCGCGGAGCGTGGTGACGGGCGCGAAGGAGTAAGCCGCTGCTGCCATAGGTCTCCTTATTCAGCATGAGGCGAGGCAACCGTAGGGTAGCAAGCCCCTGTCCCGCGCGCTATAGGAGAAACAGGCTATTGGCGGCGCGGACGGCAGTGGCGTTCCCTGAAGTGGGAGTGCGCGGCGAGGGCTGTCAGGCCATGGCGCGGCACCTGACTATGATACAAGGATAAAGGGGACAGACGTATGGCCCTTGCGACCCATGGCGGCGCTCGTCGCGCCGTGGCCGGCGTCCCCGACCGGCGCCGCCTGCGCGTGCTGCAGGTCAGCGATTCGCTCGCCGTCGGTGGGGCGGAGACCCTGCTTGTCACCCTCGCCGGCCACATCGACAGGGACCGCTACGACCTGCGCGTGTGCAGCCTCGCCCCGCTCGGAGACACGGCCATCGTAACCGGTCTGCGCGCCCTGGACGTCCCGATCGAGACGCTGGGCGGGGTCCTGTTGCGCGACCCCCGTGGTCCCCTTCGGCTGGCCGCGCTGGCGCGGCGCCTCGACGTCGACGTGCTACACACGCACCTGAGCACGGCCACCATGGTCGGCGCCCTGGCCGGCGCGCTGGCTCGCCGCCCCGTCGTCGCCACGCTGCACAGCTTGCGCGACGAGTATACGCGCCATGGCGGGTTGAAACACCGGCTGCACGCGCGGGCGTTGCGGCACGGCGTACGTACCGTCATCGCCTGCGCTCCCGAGGTGCGCGCCATGGCCATCGACGAGTTCGGCCTGCCCTCCTGCCGGGTCGTCGACGTGCCCAACGGCGTCGACACCGCCGCCGCCGACGCCGTCTCCCCCGCCGAGGCCGCTGCCCGGCGCGCCGAGCTGCTAGCCGGCGCCCCCGGTCCCCTCGTCCTCGCCGTCGGCAACCTCCTTCCTCCCAAAGGCCATACCGTGCTCGTCGAAGCGGCCGCGCTGCTCCTGCCGCGCTTCCCCGGCCTGCGCGTGGCCATCGTCGGGCGCGAGGGCGAGAGCGCCCCGGAGGTGCGCGCGCGCATCGCCGCGCTGAGGTTAGAGCGCCACGTGGCCCTGTTGGGCCAGCGGCGCGACGTGCCGGCGCTGCTGGCGGCGGCCGATGTCTTCGCGCAGCCGTCGCTGTGGGAAGGGTTGCCGCTGGCGCTGCTGGAGGCGATGGCAGCGGGCGTGCCGGCGGTCGCTAGCGCGGTGGGGGGTGTGCCGCGCGTGCTGGAGGACAGAGTAACGGGGCGGCTGGCGCCGCCGGGGGACGCGGCGGCGCTGGCGGCGCCGCTGGGCGACCTGCTAAGCGACGAGGTGGGCGCGCGACGGCTGGGGGTGGCGGCCCGAGCCCATGTCCGCGCCACCTACGGCGCCTCCGCCTGGGCGCGCACACTGGAGCGGATCTATTCCGACGCAGCGGCTAATGGCTAGCCACTAGAAAGTCTTTAGCCTGATGCTTTGTGGTTTATTGCCGTTGCCCAGTTGTGTGCCCATCGGGCCCAGGATGCCAAGCGGGAGTTTTTGCGTGTTGCCACGACATAGGGCGTGTCGATCGCCCCAAACGTGGACTTATAGTAAGCGATGCCCGGGTCGGGGGTACCGACCATGTCGAGCTGGGCGTAGCCTCGCCCGCGCGCCCAGCGGATGCCGTCCCAATAGACGGCGGCATTGGGATTGGCGTTGCGGAAGCGCCGCCGCCCAGCGCCTTGCCAGAAGTAGGCGCGCTGTCCATCGCCCACCGTGATCGAGATGGCCGCGGGCTCACCCTGACAGTAGGCCGTGGCCATGCGCACCTCTGGGTCGTCGTGGTAGCGGTCCCAGAAGAGGTCGACAGCCGCGCGCGGATAGGGAGGCGGTTGGTCCTGGGAGGTGAAAACCTCGTCCGTGATCGCGGGCAATTCGTGCTTTATCTCGTTCTCCGTCGACGCCCTGACCTCGACGCCACCGCGCTCGGACCGTTTGACGTTCTTGCGGCCGTGAGAGGTCATCCCCGCCCAGAGGTCCTCCTCGCTACGGCCGTTTAGAGGCAGAATCTGGGTCGTATCCACCTGGAGCGTATAGCCCGCCGCCCGCAAGGCGTCGAGATCGACCGCGGCGTCCGGCGCCAGGCCGAATCCGATCAGGCCGATCCCATTGAGCCGTTGGTAGTCGTCGAGGGCTTGTAACGCCCGTGGCCATAGCGCCGCTGGGACGAGTGGCCCGAGATACGGGAAGGGCGCCCAGTTGGCGTTCTTGAAGGGACCGCGTTGCTTGACCAGCAGCGGCGCCAGGCCGACGAGCGCGTCATCGTGATAGAAACCGAGCGGCAGGAAGAGTTTGTCGAGGGCATGGGCCATCGTGGCGAGCCAGTCCCAACGGTGGAAGATTGTAGCGCCCGGTTGCGTGGCACGGCACGTTTCCCAGGCGGCCGATCCCGGCACTCGACGTACCCGTAGCGCGCCGCGCGCCTCATCCGATGCAGGGAGTTGAGGTCTCGTGGCAATCATGGAGACTGTCCTTTCAGTGACTGGTAACAGACATCGGACCGCGGGTCCGTGTTTATGCGAACTCAACCATCTCGCGGATCGTGCCGCGGACCGTCGCGCGCCTGGGAGGGTCGCAGCGCCCCCCGATGCGCATGGGCATGCCGTCTTTGGGCGCCAGCGTCACCGTGACGTGGCGGTCGATCGCGGCGCCATTGGCCACGGTCAACGTGTAGCGCTGCAGGACCATCGCCAGCACCATCTTGATCTCCATCCGGGCGAGCAGCCCGGCAATGCACGCGCGTGGTCCGGCGCCGAATGGGAGATAGGCGTACGGCGACGGAGCGAGCCCTTCCCACCGCTCAGGCAGGAACCGTCTGGGACGGGGGTATATCTCGGGGAGCATGTGTGTGACGTAGTGGCTGAACCAGATGGTCGCGCCCCGCGGCAGCGCGTAGCCGCCGATGTCGCACGGCTCGGATGTGAGCCTGATGCCATAAACTACGGGCGGCAGCAAGCGCAGGCCCTCCTTGACGACCCGGTCGAGCAGCGGCAGCGCCTCAAGGTCCGCGCCCGTCGGCGCCGCGCCGCGCAGCCGCCCATCAAGTTCGTCGCGCAGATCGGCCAGCGCCATGGGGTGCTGCGAGAGCAGGAAGATCAGCCAGGTCAGCGCGTTGTGCGCGGCCTCCTCGGCGGCGATGAAGAGCATGCACATCTGACCGACCAGTGCGTTGTCGTCGCATTGGGCGTCCTGACGTACGAGCAGCGAGAGGACGTCTTGCCCCGTCTCGGGCGCGAGGCGCCGACGCTCCGCCACGTCCAGCAGGCGCTGCTCCAGCCGCTCAGAGAGGCGCATAAGGTTGTGATAGGGCGTCCCCGGGCGGTCGATCGGCCACAACAAGAACCGGTTGAGCCCGTTTAGCTCCAACCATCGCGCCGTGAGCGCGCCAAGGTGCGCGGCGTCATTGGGCTCGAGGCCGAAGAGCATCTTGCCGACGAGGCGGCGCGTCAACCCTCGCATCTCTCGCCAGATGTCCCGTTGCTCCCCGAGCCGCCACCCGTCGAGCATCCACGTGGTCATGGCGACGATGTCGTCACGGTGCCGGCCGATGTGCGCCTGCTGGAAAGCGGGCATCAATAAGCGGCGATCTCGCCGATGCTCATCGCCATTCTGCGCGACCAAGCCATGGCCCAGTCGGTGTAGAGCTGAGTCCAAGGGTCCCTCGAGCGTGAAGCCGCAGCGGTGGAACAGGCGGGTGTCGCGCAGCAGAACCTCGTTATACTCGGGGCCGAACACGAACACGCGCTCGGGATCGCCCGCGACGAGGCCGGCGACGGGTCCATACAGGCGATGCATGGCGCGCAGGCATGCGATGGGGTCGTGGAAGAAGCGGTGCTGATTCCCGCGCCAGCCGACCAGTGGCATCAGACGCGGTCCGGGAATCGGGTGGTTTGTCGTGCGTGTTGCCGCAATCATAAGGTCCTCATATCGTGGCGGGCGCGCATGACCGGCCCGTCGCTGTATCGTCATGCAAAAGATGGCAGCGACCAATAGACTGATTGTCCTGATGGAGGCGAGCCAGCGCGTTCCGTTCGCCTCCCTCCGCCATCACTCGTCCTCCGCACGAGTAACGCCCTCATGGCCCTCTCAGTCGGGCGCGCCGATCCTGTCACGCATCCTCGACGCGCAGGCTCTCGCGCCGCATCTGATGCGCCGCGCGCAACTGCCACTGCACCGCGAAGGCGGCCCGCGAGGAGCGCCGCGCGTTGACGGCGACGAAGACCTGGTGCAACTCCAGGCGCTCGCTCCAGCGTAGCTTGGCGCGATCGGGACCGGACGAGAGGTTGACCAGGCGGTCCCCGCGCTCCACGGCCTGGCGCAGGCAGGCGCCCGTCAGCACCGTGGCGACGTTGTAGGACCACCACGCGGGGTCGAACCCCGAGAGCGATAGGAAGGTCGACCCGTTGCCGTGCAGCAGCAGCCGGCCCGCCACGGCCGTCCCCTCCACCCGCAACAGGCAGACCCGCAGCAGGCCGGCGGCGTGCATGCGGCGGGAGGCGTCGTGCAGGAAGTCCCGGTCGCACCCATGGGCGACATAGTTGGCGTGGCGCACCTTGCCGCGCAGACCGGCGCGCGCGCCGTGCAGCCTGACCACTTCGCCCAGTCCGCGCGTCATGTCGGACATCGTCTCGCCCGTCGCAATGTCCCAGCCTCCGCTCTCATGGGACAGGCGATTGACGCCGCACCGCAGATTCTCTTTGACGTTGCGCTTGAGGCCGGCGCGGAGCTCGTCCCACGAGGGCCGCAGCGGCAGCACCACGCACGGCCGCGTTGTCTTGTGCAACACGAAGCCGCTGCCCGCCGATCCGTCCCGCGGCAGCCACTCCGGCTCAAACCAGCCTTGCTCCGGGGTCAGCGCCAGTTCGATCCAATCCCACTCCACCGGTTGCGCGCGCAGATAGCGCAGCAGCGCGCGCAAGACGGCCCGCTCCTGGCCGGGCAGGATGACGACCTGCGGCAACTCGGTCAACGCGGTATGCTGGCCGGCGCCGAGCAGGTGCAGTTGCGTCGCGCGCAGGCCGGGCCCGACGGTGACCCGCTGTTGGTAGAACGGGGCCACCCCGACGAGCCGGCCGTCGCCATCCCGCATCGCGACGGTATAGAGGTCCGACGGCGGTACGAAGTGGCCGGCCCAGGTGACCATCCAGAGCGGGTGGGCGAACGGGTTGGACGATCCGCTGGCGTGATAGAGGGCCGTCCACGCGGGCACGAGCGCCTCCAGTTCGCGGAGCGTGGTGACGGGCGCGAAGGAGTAAGCCGCTGCTGCCATAGGTCTCCTTATTCAGCATGAGGCGAGGCAACCGTAGGGTAGCAAGCCCCTGTCCCGCGCGCTATAGGAGAAACAGGCTATGCGCCGCGCCGCCGGTGGCCTGTCTGTAGGGTGATGCGCGTCGCCGCAGTGGACACGGCCGCGGGCACGCTCAGGGTACAGCGCGGCCTCCTCTCCGCCGCCACGCCGCACGCAGCCGGGGCGCGCATCGCCGCTCACGCCACGAGTTGGCCCGGTACCTGGATGCTCAACGTCGGCCCCGCCTGCCCCGTCGATCCCGCCAGCGGCCAGACCTGGTCGGCCTACCTCGCCGCCTACGCCGCCAGGGCCCTTGCCGCCGCCCCCTGGGACGGCGTCTTCTACGACGACGCCGACAACTCGGTCAGCGCGCTCAACGGCGGCGCGGTCGACGCCAACAACGACAACGCGCCCTCCGGGACGGGCTGGGCCGATGGTATGCGCGCGCTCTTCGAGCACACCCGCGCGCTCGCCCCCGGCGCGACGGTCGTCGGCAACGGCGCCACCTACCCAGGCGCCGACAACGGGCGCGAGTTCGAGCTCTTCAACCACGATCCCGCCGCCTGGGCCGGCAACCTCACGGCATATCTACAGGCGGGCACGTCGAGCATCGTCAACCCGGACACGGGGGATACGGGGGCGCAGGATCTGCGGGCGATGCGCTTCGGACTGGACACGGCGCTGCTGGGCGACGGCTACTATTCCTACGACTATGGGACCAACGCGCACGGCCAGACCTGGTGGTACGACGAGTACGACGGGGGCGCGGGCAGCAGCCTGGCGGCGGGCGTGGACGCCAACGCGACGACCCTGACAGTGGCGCCGGGGACGGGGAGCCGCTTCCGCGTGGGCGACGTGGCGCGGGTCCCAAGCGACGCCTACACGGGCGCGGGGCTGAGCCTGGACGACGAGCGGGTGCGGGTGCTGGCGGTGGCAGGGGACACGCTGACGGTGCGGCGGGGGGTGGAGGGCAGCTTGCCGGCGCCGCACGCGGTGGGGGACAAGGTGGCGACGGACGCGCAGTTGGCGGGGGGCCAGGGCTGGCTGGGCATGCCGCTGAGTCCGGCGCGGGCGCAAACCCTGACAACGCCCAACCTCCTGGCCAACGGCGACTTTCAGGGCGCCGCGAGCGCGGGGGCCGGCGCCAGTCCGCTCGACCCCTGGACGCTCTGCGCCTGCGACGGCGCGGCCGCGGCCACGGTCAGCCAGGATAGCGGGTCGGCGGAGACGGGCGCGGCAGCGGCCCGCATCGACGTGACGCGGGCCACACCGGCGATGCCCTGGAACGTCGCGTTCTACCAGGCGGGCCTCGACGTCGCCGCGGGCACGACCTACACGTTGTCCTTCTGGGCCAGGGCATCGGCCGGCCGCGCCATCAACGCGGTCATCCAACGGACCGGCGGGGACTGGGCGGTGCGCGCGGGCCAGGATGTCGCGCTGGACACGTCGTGGCGGCGCTATACCCTGACCTTCACCTCGTCGGCGACGGAGAGCGGCCTGAAGGTACAGTTCAATCTGGCCCAGGCGATCGTCTCGGTCTGGCTCGGCGGCGTATCGTTTCAGCAGGGCGACCCCAACGTGTGGGAGCGTGACTTCACGCACGGGGCCGTCCTGGTCAACGGGACCGATAGCCCGCAAACGGTCGACATCGGGCCGGGCTACCGCCGTATCGCCGGCACGCAGGACCCGGCCGTCAACAACGGGGCCATCGCGACGAGCGTGACGCTGGCCCCGCACGACGCCATCGTGCTCACCAAGACGTTCTGACTGCACGGGCACGGCGGCACATCCGGTTCCACTATCAATACGGCCCTGCTCCTCCTGACCGCGCTGCTGGCGCTGCTGGCGCCGCTGATGATCGGCTACGGTCGGTCCCGCGGCACAATCCACCATAGGACGGCTCGTTAGGTTAAAATACCTGGACGTGGACGAGAAGCAAGGTATGGGAGCAAACGTGACGACCGGCACATCGAACGAAGCGGCGGCGGAGACAGTCGCCGCAGCGTTGACGCTACCGCGCATGGCCGTGGCGCGGACGATCGAACTGCTGGATGGCGGCAACACCATCCCCTTCATCGCGCGCTACCGCAAAGAGGCTACCGCGGGCATGGACGAGGTGGCGGTCGCCGCCGTCGCTGAGCGCCTGGCCGCCTGGCGCGCCCTGGAGGAGCGCCGCGCCGACGTGCGGCGGCTGATCGAGGAGGGCGGCGCGCTGACGCCCGAGTTGGACGCGGCCATCGCCGCCGCCTCCACGCTGAGCGCACTCGACGACCTCTACCTGCCCTACCGTCCCAGGCGCCGCACGCGCGCCACCATCGCCCGCGAGCGCGGCCTGGAGCCGCTGGCCCACCTGATACGGGAGCAGAAAAGTGACGCGCGGTCGAGTGACGCGCGGTCGCGCGAAGAGATCGCCGCGCCGTTCGTTGCCCCAGAGCGCGAGGTGGCAACAGTCGAGGAGGCGCTGGCCGGGGCGCGCGACATCGTGGCCGAGGCCGTCGCCGAGCACGCCGAGGTGCGCGCCGCCCTGCGCGCGCTGTACCTGCGCGCTGGCATGGTCACGGTCGGCGCGCCCGAGGCCGCCGAGCAGGACAAGGCCCGTACCTACGCCACCTACTACGACTTCAGCGCACGCGTGGCCACGCTGCCGCCGCACCAGGTACTGGCCCTCAACCGGGGCGAGAAGGCCGCCGTCCTGCGCGTCGCCGTGGAGGTCCCCGAGGGCAACGCCCTGGCGCTCATCGCGCGGCACTTTGCCCCGCACCCGCGCTCACCACTGGCGGGAGACCTGCGCGACGCCTGCGCCGACGCCCTGAAGCGTCTGCTGACGCCGTCGTTGGAGCGCGAGACGCGCGCCGGCCTGATCGAGCGCGCGGAGGAGCATGCCATCGGCGTGTTCGCCCGCAACCTGCGCCCGCTGCTGCTGCAGCCGCCGCTGCGCGGACAGACCGTGCTGGGCATCGACCCCGGCTTCCGCACCGGCTGCAAGGTCGCGGTGGTCGATCCCACGGGCAAGCCGCTGGCCCTGGACACCGTCTATCCCCACCCGCCGCAGCGCCGCGCCGAGGAGGCGCTGGCGGCGCTGGAGCGGCTGGTGACGGCGCACGGCGCCGGCGTGGTGGCCATCGGCAACGGCACGGCCTCGCGCGAGACCGAGCACCTCGTCGCCCAAATGATCGAGCGCCTGGAGCCGAGGGGGATCGCCCTGGCCTACGTGATGGTCAGCGAGGCCGGCGCCTCGGTCTACTCGGCCTCGGCCCTGGCCCGCGCCGAGTTCCCCGACCTCGACCTGACCGCGCGCGGGACCATCAGCATCGCGCGGCGGCTGCAGGACCCGCTGGCCGAGCTGGTCAAGGTCCCGCCGCAGTCGGTCGGCGTGGGGCTCTACCAGCACGATGTGGACGAGAAGCGCCTGACCGCCGCGCTGGACCGCGCCGTGGAGTCCGCGGTCACCTTCGCCGGGGCCGACCTCAACACGGCCTCGGCGGCGTTGCTGGGGCACGTGGCCGGCGTCAAGGCGCGCGTGGCCGCCAATATCGTGGCCTACCGCAACGCCAACGGGCCGTTCCGTACACGGCGCGAACTGCTCAAGGTGCCCGCGCTGGGTCCCGCGACGTTTACCCAGGCGGCCGGGTTCTTGCGGGTGCCCGGCGGGACCGAGCCGCTGGACGACACTTTCATCCATCCCGAGAGTTACGAGGCCACGCGGCGGCTGATCCCGCTGCTGCCGGGCGAGGCCGGACAACGCCTGTCCGAGCGCGCCGCCCTGTTCCGGACACATCTGGCGGAGGACGCGGCGCGGCGGAGCGAGGTCGTGGCGGCGGTGGGGCTGGGCGAGCCGACGCTGCTCGACGTGCTGGATAACCTGGCCAAGCCGGGCGTCGATCCGCGCAGCGAACTGCCGCCGCCGCTGCTGCGCCGCGACGTGCTGACGCTGGACGACCTGCACGACGGCATGGTGCTGCAGGGCACGGTGCGCAACGTGGTCGACTTCGGCGCGTTCGTGGACATCGGCCTCAAGAACGACGGGCTGGCGCACCGCAGCGAGCTGGGGTCACGTCCCGTGCGCGACCCGCTGGAGGCCGTCTCCGTCGGCGACGTGGTCAGCGTGCGCGTGCTCTCGGTCGACCGCGAACGCGGCCGCATCGCCCTCTCCATGCGCGACACCGGCCCCACGTGATCCCCAGGCTCGTGACTTATCGGCGGCCGGTATGCTTACTGGGACCGCCGCAGTCCCTGCGGCACACCGTCGCGAGCGATCCGCTCGGGTCCACCGAGCCCTTGCACCGCGCACGTTGCCTCAGGGACTGCGGCGGTCCCAGTAGGCGCCCGCACCTATGGCAGTCATTCACGAGCTCTGGCGTGATCCCACGCCGTCATGAGTCGTCAGGCTTATGGGTCATGTTATCGCGTCACAAGCAATACACCTATTCTGGCGCGTATAGTAATAGTAGATAATCAAGGAGGATAGAGAGCGGCGGGAACGCGACAGATCTTACACACGAAGGGTAAAGGGTATGGTCACGATTCCGATCGAGGCGGAGGTTTCTACCGAGCAACTGCTCCGTGCGGTTGCGCAATTGCCACCCCAGGAATTCACGGCATTTGTTACTCACCTTCTTGCGTTGCGCGCCCAGCGTGCGGAACCGCACCTGAGCCAGGTGGAAACGGTATTGCTGCTCCAGATCAACGAGAGCAGCGCCGCCGACACCCGGCGGCGCTTCGCGGAGCTGGTCGCAAAGCGTCAGGCGGAGACGATCTCTCCCAAGGAACTCGCCGAGTTGATCGGGCTCACGGATGAGATCGAGCGACGCGACGTGCAGCGCCTCGCCGCGCTCGAGGCGCTAGCCCACCTGCGGCGCACGCCCCTCGTCGACCTGATGGACAGCCTCGGCATCTCCACGCCGACCTATGCCTGATCCTGACCAGCGCATCAGCGTAGAGCTACGGCAGCGCGTGGTAGAACGAGCCGGCGAATGCTGCGAATACTGCCGCAGTCAAGCAGCGTACGCGACCCAGTCTTTCTCGGTCGAACATATCCTCCCCCGGGCCAAGGGCGGAACGACGATCCTGGACAACCTCGCATTGGCCTGCCAGGGGTGCAACAACCACAAATACGACAAGACGGTAGGACCCGATCCAATAGGCGGCCAATCCGTCGCGCTATATCATCCGCGTCGCGATCGATGGGACGAGCACTTCGCCTGGAGCGGGGACTTTACCCTGATCATCGGCCTCACCCCAACCGGCCGCGCAACGGTCGATCAGCTCCTGCTCAATCGCGATGGTGTCGTCAACCTCCGGCGCTTACTTTACATGCACGGGGAACATCCCCCACACATGCTCACGCCCGATGAACCAACCGAATAGCGGTATCTGGCTATACCTCACCGTGCCGCTCTGGTACTATTGCGGGGACGGTCGTTAACCGATCCAGGGCACTCAATGACAGCGTCACGCCAATGCTTTCCAGCTCTATGTCGTCTGCTGGGCCATAAGGGCGATACGTCCATAACTCGGGAGTGCAGCGGAACACCTCGATGGCCTGGCGCCTGAAGTCCAACGCCTGGAAGCCGGGTTGGGGCTGATGCGTTGACGAGTCAAGAGGCGTGGAGGAAGTTGCGCAACGTCTCGGGCCGCACAATGTCCGTGACCTCAATGGACGCGTCCGGGAGCATCCGTGCGATGACGAGGACATCCGGCGCCAGGGCGGAAGAGAGGACATAGAGCGTGTCGGCGCCATCCAGTTTCCTGACCCCCACTCCGGCCGCGTGGTCGACCCCCTGGCGCGCAACGGCATCGAATAGGGCGCGAACGCTTGCCTGCTCCGTGGCCTCTAGCTGGCTGAGCGCGGCGAGGACCCTGCTCGGCACGACGACCTGTCGCGCATATCCGTTCTGTTGCGCATGATCCTGCAGAATCTCCATCATACCCCCTATCCGACCGTCCTGCCCGGTTGCCGCGTCCTACGCGTCCTGCTACAAGGGTAGCACGAACAGCTCATCGTCCCGCCTCTCTCCTACCGTGGAGAGGGGTTGGGAGTGAGAATCGCTCCGACGCGTGGCGGGACGTGGCCGCCATCGACGAGCAACGCACTGTATTCCATAGAAAGTAACAATAAACTTGTTGCGGCACTGCGCGGTGGAGACGGAGGATCGGGCGGCGGCATCTCGTTGATCGCGCCTGACGTGCGGATCGGCGGGCCGATCACGGTTGCGGGCGGGTCGGGCGGCGGGCCCGGCGGGTCGGCGACCGACCTGGAGGGCGACCGAAACACGGCAGGGGCGCATGGCTCAGCGGGCTGCATCAAGATGATCGCCACGACCGTGGCCGGTGTGGTCGCGACGTTGCCGCTGACAGGGGAAACCGTGCTGGCGCGTCCCGTCCGACCCTGTCCCGCCGGTGCGGACACAGGGCGTTCAGTACGACGCGGCGGCCGGCCACAACCTCGGCGGGGCTTTTCTGCGCTACTGGCGGATGCACGGCGGCCTCGACGCACTCGGCGCGCCCGCCAGTGAGGCGTTTGTCGACGGCGGGCGTCAGGTGCAGTACACGGAGCGGGCACTACTCCAGCTGATCGGCGGACAGGTTGTTCCGGCGCCGCTCGGCCGCGCGCGCTGGCCCATCTCACGCCCGCGCAAGCGGCGCGCGTGCCGGCGTTTACCTCCACGGCGTCGCGCCGGTATTTCCCAGCTACCGGACATAGCCTCAGCGGAACGTTCCTGCGCTACTGGCAGACGCACGACGGCGCGACAAGGCTGGGCGCGCCGTTGAGCGAGGTGTTCAAGCGCAACAATGGCGACGGCAGCGGCCGGAGCTACCCAACGCAGTGGTTTGAGTACGGACGGTTGGAATACCACGCGGAGAACGCGGGCACGCGCTATGCGGTGCAGATGGGACTCCTTGGCATCGACGCGCTTCGCGCACGCGGCTGGCTGCCCTAAACGCGGCCGCTTGACCATGCCTTGAGCCAGGACAGCGAACGGCCGAGGCATGGGTCGTCGCCAGGATTCAGGTCGTACTCTTCCCCTAACCTACCGCTATTGGCCCGCTTCCGCAGGCATGGCCGCCATCATCGCCATGATGTCCTCCACGGTCAGCGCCTGTCCCTGTTCCCAGGCCGCGGCGAAGCGGTCCTGTTCCGCCGCGTCGCGCTCGCTCAGCGCGACGCGCGCGGCGGCCAGCACGGGATCGTGGTCGATGCGATCGGCCGGCGCCATGGGCGTGTTGATGGCGTCGCGCAGCGTTGCCGCCGCCGCGTAGAGGAGCAGTGTACATCGCGGCTGCCCCCGCGCAAACATAGTGGCCGCCATGCCTTCCAGGCATTGGGCCAGCCCCAACCTGTTGCCGATGGCCCGGCAGAACGACAGGGCCTCCGCGTAGAGGGCCAGGGCGCGCGTGCCATCGCCCTGGTGGCGCGCAACGTGGGCCAGGTCGGCGAGGGCCAGGCCCAGGCCCCATTTGTCGCCCAACTCCCGCTCCAAGGCGACGCTCTCTTCCAACAACGCCGCCGCGCGCGCGAAGTCACCCAACAGACGCGCCATCTCTCCCAGGTTGTTGAGCCCCATGGCGAGATCGTGCTTGCCCCCGAGCTCCCGAAACAACGTCACGCTCCCCTCGTAGAGCGCGGCGGCCCGCGCGACGTTGCCCTGTTCGCGCTCCAGCCGGGCCAGGTTAAGCTGCGACGCGGCGATGCCGCGTATGTTGCCCGCTTCGCGCTGCACGGTCAGGCTCCGCTCGTACAGGACGGCGGCCCCCGCGTAGTCGCCCTGCTCCGCCGCGATGATGCCCAGGTTACTGAGGACGGTACCGGCCCACGCCGCATTGCCAATGCGCTGAAACAGCGCCAGGCTCTCCTCTGACAGCGCGGCCGCGCGCTCATACTGGCCCTGATCCGTGGCGATGATCCCCAGCAGGCTGAGGGCCAATGCGCTCCCACTCACGCTCCCCAACGCGCGGGACAGCGCCAGGCTCTGGTCGGCCAGGGTGGCCGCCCGCGCGTAGTCGCCCTGACCATAGGCCAACCGGGCCGCGCCGTGCAGCGCCCTGGCGCGCGCCGCGTCCGGCGGCGCGGCAGCGGTTGCCTCTAACAGCGCGGTCAGCCAGCGCCGGCCCTCACTCAGATAGCCGCGCTGCCACCAGAAGCGCCACAATGCTCCTACCAGACGCAGGCCGATGTCCGGCTCGCCCTCTCCTCCCGCCATGGACCATCGCAGCGCCGCGCGCAGGTTGCCGTGCTCCGTCTCCAGCCGGTCCTGCCAGGCCCGTTGGTCCGCCCGGTACAGTTGCGGCTCGGCTTGCTCGGCCAGCGCCAGATAGTAGGCCGCGTGCCGGCGACGTACGGTCTCCCGCTCGCCGCTGGCCTCCAGCCGCTCGCGCGCATACTCCTGAACCGTCCGTAGCATCGCAAAGCGCGCGTCTCCCATGATAGACGGGTCGCCCGCTTCCTCTTCCTGGCGCAGCAGACTGTTGTCGACCAACGAGGCCAACCCGGTCAGGACATCGGACGCGTCCGATGTGGCCAGCGCCGGATTATCGTTGTCGATGCGCGCGATACAGACCGCGTCGGCCGCGTCGGCCGTGCAGCCGCCCACGAAGACGCCCAGCCGCCGAAAGAGCGTCTGTTCGCGGGGCGACAGCAGGTCATAGCTCCAGGCCATTGCCGCGCGCAGCGTCTGCTGTCGTGCGAGCAGGTCGCGCGGCCCGTCCGCCAGGAGCTGTAGCGTCGATCCCGTTGCCCGCGCGGGTTCCTCGCCCGTCCCGTCCGGTCCGTCCGTCCCGGTGAGCCGGGCGTGCAAGGCGCGCGGGGACAGCACCTTGACGCGCGCCGCCGCAAGCTCGATGGCCAGCGGCAATCCGTCCAGACGCCGGCAGATGTCCGCCACGACGGGCGCATCCGCCTCGGCGAGCTCGAAGCGGGGCTTGACCGCGCGGGCGCGCTGCACGAAGAGGTCCACCGCGGCGTAGTCGAGCCACGCCCGCGCGCCGGGGACGCCGGAGTGTGGCGCGGAAGGGGGCGCGGAAGGGGGCACGGCCAGCGGGGCCAGCGCGTAGTCGTACTCCGCGCGCACCCGCAGCGCGGCGCGGCTGGTCACCAGCACCATCAGACGCGGGCACGCCGCCAGCAGCTCCGCCACCAGCGGGGCCGCCGCCACGACCTGCTCGAAGTTGTCCAGCAGCAGCAGATCGTCCCGGTCGGCCAGATACGCCGTCAGGGCCTCCGTCGCCGGCTGTCCGGCCGCGTCGCTCAACCCGATGGCGCGGGCGATGGCCGGGGCGACCAAAGCCGGCTCGCCGACGGACGCGAGCGCGACCAGGCGTACCCGCACGGCGAGATGGTCCCGCAACTCCTGCACCACCCGCAGCGCCAGGCGCGTCTTGCCCACGCCGCCGGGCCCGGTCAACGTGACCAGACGCACTCCCGGCCGGGCAAACAACGCGAGCACGGACGCGACATCCTGGGCGCGTCCGAGCAAGGGCGTCGGTTCGGACGGCAGCAAGGGCGCCGGTTTCTTGACGAGGGACGACGGGGCCGTCCGGGGGCGGCGGCGATGCGTCACCATCGCCTCGAGCATGGCGCGGCTCTGGGGTGCGAGGTCCAGGGCGTCGGCCAGCAAATCGATGGTGCCGTGGTGCGGCCGGAGGTTGACGCCGCGCTCCAGATCGCTGATCGAGCGCGCGCTCAGGCCGGCCCGTTCCGCCAGCGCCTCTTGCGACTGGCCGGACGCGACCCGATAGCGCCGCAGGAGGTCCCCCAGGGGTGGAAGTTGCGTCATGCCCTCTGCCTATCGTCCTGCCTACACGGCGGATGGCGCCGTGGGCGCGGTGCGCCTCGCGGGCGTCGCATCGTGCCCGATCCGCCGCGTCGCTAATCCTGCGTGTTAATTCTGTGAGTTTTTCATGGTCGTCGGCGCCGACGCGCTGTAGGATAGGACGTGGAGTGACACGTGCCGTTACCCCAACCCGACAACACGGACGGCCCAATACTATTGTAGCAAGGAAAGGTGTAATCCTCATGACCGTGACCCGCTCGTCCCGCCCGCTCGCCCTGGCCCTGACCATCCTGGGCGCCCTCCTGATCGGGACGCTGACTCCCCTCGGAGGAGCAATCACGCCGGCCCTGGCGGCGGGCACGGTCCGCTACGTGGACCGCGCCACTGGCAGTGACAGCACCAACGCCTGCACGACCCCGGCGATGCCCTGCAAGACGATCCAGGGCGCGATCAACCAATCCGCGGACGGGGACAGCATCCTGGTGGCGCCGGGGACGTATCCCGAGACGCTGACCATCACCCAGAGCCTGGCCATCACCGGCGGCGTCCCCCTCTCGAGCATGGAGAGCGGGCCGACGGTCGTGGACGCGGCGGGGCTGATGAGCAGCGTGGCCACCATCTCCACCACGGCGGGCGTGACGCTGACCAGCCTGACACTGCGGGACGGCGTCGCCACGACGAACGGCGGCGGCATCGACGCCGTGGCGGGCGGCAGCGTGACCCTCTCGGATACCCTGGTGCTGAGCAACACCGCGTCCAAAGGCAACGGCAGCAGCGGCGGCGGCATCTACGCGACCGGCGCGGTAACGATCAGCGGCGGCGCCATCATGAGCAACACCGCGACGAACACCGGCGGCGGCATCCGCGGCATCTTCGAGACCACGGTGACGATCAGCGGCAGTGCCGTCCAGGGCAACAGCGCGGGCAACGGCGGCGGCATCGACGCGAACGGCGCGGTGACGATCAGCGGCAGCACCATCATGAGCAACACCGCGGGCGGCGACACCCGCTCCGGGGGCGGCATCGGCGGCGGCATCTTCGGGAGCACGGTGACGATCAGCGGCAGCGTCATCATGAGCAACACCGCGATCGGCGGCACCTACACCAGGGGCGGCATCGGCGGCGGCATCTACGGGGGAGAGGTGACGATCAGCGGCAGCGCCATCATGGGCAACACCGCGACGAACGGCAGCGGCGGCGGCATCTACGGGGGAGGCGCGGTGACGATCAGCGGCAGTGCCGTCCAGGGCAACACTGCGGGCGTCGGCGGCGGCATCTTCGGGTACGGCGCGGTGACGATCAGCGGCAGCCCCATCATGAGCAACACCGCGACGAACGGCAGCGGCGGCGGCATCAACGGGTCCGGCCGCTATGCGGTGACGATCAGCGGCAGCCAGGTGCTGAGCAACACCGCCTCGGCCGACGGGGGCGCCATCTTCGCCGATAGCGGGGCGACCGTGCTCACCAGCACGCTCACGGGCAACAGCGCGGGCGGCCAGGGCGGCGCGCTGGACGTCGGCGTGAACTCCTTCGGCATCGGCGTGGGGACGACACGCGTGCGGGGCAGCACCTTCGCGGGCAACAGCGCGGGCAGCGGGGGCGGCATCGCCCTCATCTCGGGCGCCCTGGCCCTGGTCAACAGCACCCTCTCTGGCAACGTCGCCACCGCGGGCGGCGGCGGCGCCATCGCCAGCAGCGGCGCGCTCAGCGTGACCGCCAGCACGCTGAGCGGAAACAGCGCCCCCAACGGCGCGGGAGGCGCCCTCAACACGACCAGCAGCGGCACGGCCACGCTGACCAACACCCTGCTGGCCACTAACACGGCCGGCGGGGCCGGCAACAGTTGCGCCGGCGCCATCGTCGACGGCGGCTACAACCTGGAGTTCCCCTCCAACACGTGCGGCTTCAGCGCGGCCCACAACGACCAGTTGGGCGACCCGCGCCTGGCCGCGATGCTGGCCGACAACGGCGGCCCGACGCTCACGCTGGCCGTGGGGCCGGGCGGCGCGGCCGTGGGGAACGGCAACGGGGACGTCTGCCGGCAGCCGGGGCCGGACGGGGTCGGCGGCGTGGACCAGCGGGGCGTCCCGCGCCCCGCGACGGGCCCCTGCGCCATCGGCGCCTACGAACCGGCCACCACAAATACCACGCCGACCACCACGCCGACCACCACGCCGACCACCACGCCAGCGAGCACGAGCACGGCCACACGTACCACCATGCCGACGAGCACGAGCACGCCGGTCCCGCCGACCAGTACGGCCACAAGCACGCCGGTCCCGCCGACCAGTACGGCCACAAGCACAAGTACGAGCACCGCGACCAATACCCCGACCAATACCCCGACCAATACCCCGACCAATACCCCGACCAATACCCCGACCAATACCGCGACCAACACCGCGACCAATACCGCGACCAACACCGCGACCAACACCGCGACCAATACCCCGACCAACACCGCGACCAATACCCCGACCAACACGCCGACTAACACGCCGACCAACACGCCGACTAACACGCCGACCAACACGCCGACTAACACGCCGACCAACACGCCGACCAACACGCCGACCAACACGCCGACCAACACGCCGACCAACACGCCGACCAACACCGCGACCAATACCCTGGCGCCGTCGCCGAGCACGGCCACGGCAGTCCCGGCCACGGCAGTCCCGGCCACGGCAGTCCCGGCCACGGCAGTCCCGGCCCCCACAGCAACGGCGACGCCGCGTCCCACCCCGCGGCCCTGCCACGTCCCGTTGCTGCTGGTTTACGCGTCGCCCTTGCCGCGCCATCCCAACCACACCAAGCGGCGCCCGGTCGTCAGCGTTGAGGGCCTCAACAGCGCGGACAGGCGGCACACGCGGCCGTACTCGCGCACACCGTTGTTCGTCGACGACGGGCGCGGCACGATCTTCTTCTCACGCACGGTCTACCGCTCGCTGGCCTGCGGCGCGCCCAACCGGCGGCACACGGCCACGCTGCTCGACATAAGCGGGACCATCCACAACGGGCAGGCGCTGCGCCGTCAGGGTCGTCGCACCCGCAAGATCAACCTCTACGACGATGGCTATCGCCTGCGCGTACTCCAGGGGACGCCGTTGCGCGGGCAGCCGCGCTACAGCCTGCGCGTGGACATCGCGCGCCTGAGCTACCACGAGACGTTCACCGGGCTGCAGGGGCCGGGCGTCGTGCGGGGCTAGTCAGCCCGGCCCGCACCGATCGTGGGGGAACGGCATAACGACGCCGTTCCCCACGACGGTCGCCACGGACGAGGAGGGGGAGCACGGCCGGCCGTGCTCCCCCTCCTCGTCTGTGCGATCCGGCAGGCCTGCCAGCGGTCGGACAGCGCCGCGGGCCGACTGACCGACGATGACGACGGGGTGGGCCGCCTATGGGGCATGATGGACACGGTGGGCCACATCGACGGGTACCGCGACGCCGTGGCGAACGCCTGCGGCCAGGGCGGCGTACCTCCTCCGACGCCACGGCTCGGCACGATGACGATGCGTGATGCGCGATGCGCGATGCCGGCTCAGCACAGCATCCTCGAGCGTGGCGCGGCTCTGGGACGACAGCTCCACGGTGTCGGCCAGCACGTCGATGGCCCCGCGGTGCGGATGGTGCCGTGGGCGCGGTGCGTACCGCGGGCGTCGCATCGTGCCCGGTCCGCCGCATCGCTAATTCTGCGTGTTAATTCTGTGAGTTTTTCATGGTCATCGGCGCCGGCGCGCTGTAGGATGGGACATGGAGTGACACGTGCCGGCACCCCAACTCGACAACACGGACGGCCCAATACTATTAGTGCAGCACGGACGGCCCGACACTCGTGTAGCGACGCCGGACGGGCGTCCGTGGTGATGATCACGGTGATGATAGGAAGGACATCCATGACGCGGCAACGGTCATCTCAAAATTCGCCCGCCATCTGCTGTCGAAAGGCGATTTTGTATAAGAAACAGTATGAGTTATCCCTGGTCCGATGCCACTCGGGACTGCCATACTACGGATAGACATCGTCCCATCCGCCGCGCGGCGGATGGAGTTTGAGTAAAGACGTCCCGCAAGAGGACAGCATGGAGGAGTGAAAGATGCGCCTATCCGTCACCGCGTGGCGTCCCCTGTTTCTGGTCAGTTGCCTTCTACTGAGCGGGTCCCTGTTCGCCCGATCCGCTCCAGCCCGTAGTCCCCTGACCATGTCGAGTCCGGCGAGAGTGGCAGGGGTGGGGGTATCCGTGCCACGTCAGGCCACCCGCCCCGCGACCCCACCGGCGCTCGCGGCGCGCGCGCTGCTGGCCCGCTACGGCCAGCTGCCCCTGCGCTTCGAGTCCAACAGGGGCCAGACTGCCGCGGGCGTGCGCTTCCTGGCCCGTGGCGCCGGCTACACCCTGTTCCTCACCGGTAGCGAGGCCGTGCTGTCGCTGGCCGGGTCGCCTCCCACGGACCCGTCCGCCTGCGGGGCCAGGCCGCTACCCGGGGTACCTGGAGGCGCGTTGCCGGGGAGGGCAGCTGCGGCCGCCGCCCAGACAATGCAGCCGTCCCCGATCGACGGGGTAAGCGGTCCGAGGGGGCACGAGGCGCAGGCCCGCGCTAGCTTCTCATCGCTCCGTAACGGGGCCGCGCCCGACTCGTGCCCCGCCACGGCGGGCGCGGGCGCTACCGTCCAACCTGGCCAACCCGGTCAACTAGAAGGTAGCGTGCTGCGCCTGCGGTTCCTGGGCGCCGCATCGCATCCCGCCGTCACGGGACAGGACCTCTTGCCGGGGCAGAGCAACTACCTGACCGGTCGCGACGCGCACGCCTGGCTGCGCGCCGTCCCCGCCTATGCCCGCGTGGTCTACCACAACCTCTATCCCGGCGTGGACCTCGCGTACCACGGCCGGCAGGATGGGCGGATGGAGTACGACCTGACGCTCGCGCCGGGGGCGGACCCGCGCCGCATCCGCCTGTTCGTACGGGGCGCGGGTGGATCGCTGCGCCTGGACCGCGCCGGCAACCTGCTGGTACCCGAGGCAGGGAAAACGTTGCGGCAGGATCGTCCGGTCGTCTACCAGCAGATTGCCGGACGGCAACGCGCCGTCGCCGGCCGCTATGTGCTGTACGGAGGCGACACCGTCGGCTTCAGGGTCGGGCGCTACGACCACGGCCGGCCGCTGGTGATCGACCCGGTGCTGGTCTATAGCACCCTCCTCGGCGGCAGTGGCGGCGGCGGCGGCGGCGACTCCGGCAGCCACGTCGCGGTGGACGGCGCGGGCAATGTCTTCGTCACCGGCACGGCCTACTCTCCCAACTTCCCCACGACCACGGGCGCCTATTCGCGCACGCTGGCCAACACCTACCGCAATTCCCCCAACGCCTTTGTCAGTGAGCTGAGCGCCGACGGCAGCCACCTGATCTACAGCACCTATCTGGGCGGCAACGGCGGCTTCGGCGCCGGCGACGGCGGTTCCGGCATCGCCCTGCCGTCCGGGTGCCAGACCGGGTGCGCCGCCTACGTCGTCGGCGACACCTACTCGCCCGACTTCCCCACCACCACGGGCGCCTACTCGCGCACCCTGTCGACGACGACCACCGCCGACCTCTTTATCACCGAGTTGAGTGGGGATGGAGGCAGCCTGCTCTACAGCACGTACCTCGGCGGGAGCAAGCAGAACTTCGCCTACATCTTCAATGGCTTCATCAACAACGGCAACATCGCCGGCATCGCCGTCGATGGGACCGGCCACGCCTTCGTCACCGGGAATACCTACTCCTCCGACTTCCCCACCACCACCAATGCCCTCTCGCCGACGATGGCCAACACCCAGAGTGGTTTCAGCGAACCCTTCCTGTCCGAGCTCGACCCCACGCGAAGCGGAGCAAGCTCGCTCGTCTATAGCACCTACCTGGGCGGCAGCGGCGGCGCCCGCACCAGTTCCGGCACATTTAATGACGTCGCCTATGGTATCGCGGTGGACGGGGCCGGTCACCCCTACGTCACGGGGGAGGCAGCCTCGCGCGACTTCCCCACCACGCCGAACGCCTACGCGCGTGGCCCGCGCAGCACCCTGGTCAACGCCTTTGTGAGCGAGTTTGACACGACGATGAGCGGGTCCAACTCGCTCCTCTACAGCACCTACCTCGGCGGCTTCAGCTTCGACTACGGGGCGGGCATCGCAACGGACCCGGCAGGACACGCCTACCTCACGGGCTACACCAACTCCTCCGACTTCCCGACCACCACCAACGCCTACTCGCGCACCATTGGGACGACCAACGGCAACGCCTTTGTCTCCGAGCTCGACACGGCGATCAGCGGGACAGGCTCGCTCGTCTACAGCTCTTTCCTCGGCGGCAGCGGGGGCTTCCGCTTCAGCTTCGGCGTTGTCGGCGACGGCGCCAACGGCATCGCCGCCGATGGGGCGGGGCGGGCCTACGTCATCGGCAGCGCCTACTCCCCCGATTTCCCGACCACGGCCAACGCCTACGCGCGCGCGCCGGCCATCACCGCCACCGCCTTCAGGGCCAATGTCTTCGTCAGCGAGCTGGACACGACGGTGGCCGGGCCAAACGGGCTCGCCTACAGTACCTACCTCGACGGCAGCGGGTTCGATACGGCCTCTAGCATCGCGCTGGCTCCCCGGTGCGCCAGCCCCTGTGCCGCCTACCTCGTCGGCACAACCTCCTCCCCCGACTTCCCGACCACGAGCAACGCCATCTCGCGGACCCTGGGCAGTAGCAATGGCAACGCCTTTGTGTCCGAGCTCGACGCGTCCATGAGCGGGGCCAGCTCGTTGCGCTATAGCACCTACCTCGGCGGCAGCGGCGGCACGTACGGCGGCGACCGCGGCAACGCCATCGCGGTCGACGGCAGCGGCCACGCCTACGTCGCGGGGTCCGTCCGCTCCGCCACCTTCCCGACCACCACCAACGCCTACTCGCCCACTATCGGCGGCTATGGCGCGACGGACACCTTTGTCAGCGAGCTGAGCCCGGACGGCGGCTCGCTCGTCTACAGCACCTACTTTGGCGGTAGCACGTCCACCACCGCCTACGGTATCGCGCTGCCGCCGCGCTGCACGGGCTCGTGTCCCGCCTACATCGCCGGCACGACCTTCTCGCCCGACTTCCCGACCACGAGCAACGCCGTCGCGCGGACGCTGCCCGTGACCGCCAGTCACGCCTTTGTGAGCGAGCTGAGCGGCGACGGCAGCGCGCTCGTCTACAGTACGCTGCTGGGCGGCAGCAGCTCCGACTTCGGCTCTGGTATCGCCGTCGACGCGGCGGGCCACGCCTACGTCACCGGGAGCACCGGTTCCACCGACTTCCCCACCACCACCACCGCCTACTCGCGCACGCTGGGGACCACCCACGGCAACGCCTTCGTGACCGAGCTCGACCCGTCCCAGAGTGGAGCGAACGGGCTCGTCTACAGCACCTTCCTGGGCGGTGGCGGCGCGACCCACCGCGGTCCCAACTTCACGTTTGTCAGCGGAGATTACGCCGACGGCATCGCGCCCGACCCCACCGGCCACATCTACGTGACCGGCGAAGCCGACTCCCCCGACTTCCCCACCACCACTAACGCCTACTCGCGCACCATCGGCACGATTGGCGGCAACGCCTTCGTGAGCGAACTGGACCCAACGCAGTCCGGGGCCAACTCGCTGCTCTACAGCACCTTCCTCGGCGGCAGCAGCTTCGCCTATGGCACGAGCATCGCGACCGACCCCGCCGGACACGCCTTTATCACCGGCGAGGCCGACTCCGCCGACTTCCCCACCACCACCAACGCCTATTCGCGCACCATCGGCACGACCGGCGGCAACGCCTTCATGAGTGAGCTCGACACAACCATCAGCGGGACGGCCTCGCTGCTCTACAGCACCTTCCTCGGCGGCAGCAGCTTCGACTACGGCCAGGGCATCGCCGTGGACTCCGCCGGCCGCGCCTTTGTCACCGGTGAGGCCGACTCCCGCGACTTCCCCACCACCACCAACGCCTACTCGCGCACGCTGACCGGTCGTTCGGCCGCCTTCGTGAGCGAGCTGGACCCCACCATAACGGGGACCGGCAGCCTGGTGTACAGCACCTTCCTCGGCGGCAGCGGCGCCTTTGACTACGGCAATGGCATCGCGGTGGACGCCGCGGACAATGCCTACGTCACCGGCCAGACCGCGTCGCCCGACTTCCCGACCACGGCAGGCGCCTTCCAGCGCACCCTGCGGGCTCCTTTCGGCAACGCCTTTGTGGCCCGGTTTGACCTCTCATCATCCACGACGATGACCCCAACCGCCACGCCGTCATCCAGCCCCTCGCCGCCGACGGGCACGAGCACCACCACGGCCATGGCGGCCACGGGCACGCCAACCGCGACCACCACGACGGCCGCGGGCACACCAACCGCGACCACCACGACGGCCCCGTCGTCAAGTACGACGCCCACGGCCGTTCCATCGAGCACAACACCGACGCCGGGTCCATCGAGCGCGACACCCACGGCCGTTCCATCCAGCGCCACGCCGACCACCGCTCCGACAAGCATGCCCACGGCAACGGCAACGGCGACCGCGACGAACACGCCCACGGCCACTAGCACGGCGACCGCGACGAGCACGCCCACGGCAACTGCTACCGCGACGAACACGCCCACCTCCACCAGCACGGCAACGCCGACCAGCACGGCGACGAACACGCCCGTTCCACCTACGGCGACATCGACGTCGACCGGCACGCCGACGAACGCGCCCACGGCAACCACGATCCCAGCGACGGCGATCCCCGCCACGGCCACGTTGGCGCCCGTCTCCTCGCCGACGCTAGCGCCAACCGTGGCCAACGCGCCGTCGCCAGTTCCGACCATCGCCCGGTCCTGCGCGATCCGCGAACTGCTGATCTACCCGCGGCCGGACCGCCCGCACGACCACCGCTACTCGCGAGGGCGTCCCGTCGTCATCGTCGAGGGGGTGCGCGGCGCCGGCAGGCGGATCACCTCGCGCACGCCGCTGTTCGTCGACGACGGCCACGGCACGCTCTTCTTCTCCACCAAGAGCTACACCGGCCTGGTCTGCGGCCGCACCACGCTGCTCGCCCTCTCGGGAACGGTGCGCCATGGCAGCGGCGTGGACCAGCGCCGCCACCGCCATGCCAACAAGCCGGTCTCTCTCGTGGGCGCCCGCTTCAGGGTCGTGGTGACCCAGCGCACCATCACCGTTCCCGCGCCGCGCGGGCACAGCCGCCGTGGACGGGCGTCGACGCGGGTGGTGTACGACCTGCAAGTTCTCCTGCCGCGCCTGGGCTATGATAAGACGACGCGGGGGTTGCAGGGGATAGTAGAGTGATGGTGTGTCCGAGGAACAACAACGCCGTGCGTGGGGATAACCGCGAGCGGCCCTACCGTTAGTGAGGATTACAAGATGACGTTATCCGTCCCGAAAGTTGGCCGCGTTCTGCTCCAGGCCGCGCTCCTGCTGGGAGCAATCACCACGGCCGTCCCCGACCGCGCACAGGCGCGGACCGCGGGCGCGGCCACGCGCTACACCAGCGCGGCCTACGGTTACGCGCTGCGCGCCCCCGCGTCGTGGGTGCGCCTCCCCGGCGTGCGCTGGACGCCCGCGGGACCACCGGCCGACCTGACCATCATGACGCCCGACCACCAGGCGGCCTTCGGCGTGATCGTGGCCCCGACGGGCGACAGGGTCTACTCCGGCCGTGAACTGCAGGACGTCGCCCTCCGGTTGCTCGCTCAGGAAAACCAGATCTCGCCGCTGGTGAAGATCCAGACGCAGCGGGCCGTCGTCAACGGCGTCGCCTACGAGGCGGCCGGGGGCTTCCTTATCTCCGGTTCCCCCCTGATGGCCTCCGTCGCCGCCGTCGCGGTGACCCAGCGCCACCATCGCCTCTATGCCATCGCCAACCTCGCGTACCTGCAAGTGTATACGGCGCCGCCGGCGGGCCCGGGGTTCTCGCCGACGGACACGCCCGTCGGGAACGCCGAGCCCGCGCGGCCCGCGCTTCCCGCCGCCGTGTCAACCGCCGTCGCCGCGCGCGCTGATGCGGCGGCGGGAAGCGCCCAGGACCGGGGCCGACAGATCTCCCGGCAGCGGCCCTCGGACCCCCCGGCGCCGCTGCCCACCGATCGGTTGCGCGGCAACCGGTGCCGCACTTCCCAGGACGCGGGCCTCGCCGTCGTCGACCGCAATTGCGCGTTCAACGCGGACCGACAGGCATTGGTGACGATCTTCTCCTCGTTCACCATCGATCCGACCGCGGCGGACGACCGCCGTCCCGCCGCCGCGGTCGGCGTCGATGGCTTCCGGTCAGTCTCCGATCCGGCGCGGGGCTACCGCATCGCGTACCCCGCGCAGTGGGCGCGTGTCCCCGCGCCCGGGACGCTCGCGTTCGCCCGCTCGGCGGATCAGAACGCGGGCGTCGGGGTCACCGTCGCGCCGATCGACGCCGCCTCGCTGTCCGAGGCCGACCTGAGCGCCGCCGCCGACCACCAGCTCGCGACGGTGGCCACGTATCCGGGCGCCCTGGTCCATCAGACGGTGCATGCCGGCGGCGCCACGTACGTTGTCGCGTTCGCGAGCGGGGCCGGCGTGACCACGCCCGGCGGCGGCCTCGGCCAGGCCCGGGTCGTCGTCGTCGCCACCGCCTCCCGCCACCGGTTGTACACCGCGACCGGCATCGGCCTCACCGTGCTCGGCGCGGGCGAGGACAGCACCCCGATCCTATACCCGTACTTCGCCCCGTTCTCCACGTTGGCGCGCCGGTACCAGAGTATCCCGGATACCCACGCCCAGGAGGCCGCGCTGGCGTTCCAGGCGGCGCTGACCCTGGTCGTCGATCCTCGCGCCTAGCAGGCAAGCGCCTCCAGAGTCTCCGGCACTTTAATAGCGCCCCTGTCAACAGACGTCCTTCATTGTCTCGACCGTGCGCCTGATGGAGGGAGTGATGCCGGAGACACCGAGATGGAACCGGCACGGATGTTGCCCACCATCGCTTTGAGGTTGATAGCGAAAGGAAAAGGTCATGGCCAAGACATTCAAGCAGATGGTGACCGAGGCAAAGCAGGACGTGACGGCGCTTAGCCCGCAAGCGGCGCACCAGCACATGCAACGCGACCCCCACACGCTGGTGGTCGACGTGCGCGAACCAGGCCAGATCGGCAGCACGGGCGCGATCCCCGGCTCCATCAACGTGCCCCTCGGCGTGTTGCCGATCCAGGCCGACCAGGAAATGCCGGAGGCGGTCCGCAACGCGGAACTGCAGGACCGCGACCGCCCGGTCATCACGACGTGCCAGGCCGGCGGCCAGGCAGCGCTCGCCGCCAAGACCCTCAAGGACATGGGCTTCACCAACGTGACCATGATTGAGGGCGGTACCACGGCCTGGAAGGATGCCGGCCTACCGATGGCGTAGCAAAGGATCGGCCTTTAAGAAGTCTCCGGCATAGCATACCAACAACATCCAGCCGCCGTCCTCGCATCCCACATTCCAAGGGCTATGAATTGTCGGACTGGGAGCGCGGGCATCCCTCCCGCGTGGCCCCTGCGGGAGGGATGCCCGCGCTCCCAGTCGTCCCATCCTTGATGCCCGCTAACGACAATTCACAGACCCTGCCTCGCAGCCCCTGGTCGCTCAGCAGGGATGGGCTCATCCCTGCTACTATGTGGGTTAGCGCATCACTTTGATGTTCTCGATGCGGATGCAATAGGATGACCAGAACAGATGACTGAATCCTCTATCGCCGACCACGCCGTGATCAAAGTGGTCGGCGTCGGCGGCGCCGGCTGCAATGCCGTTAACCGCATGATCGACACGCGCATGCACGACGTTGACTTCATCGCCATCAATACCGACCACCAGGCGCTGCGGGGCTCGTTGGCCCCCACCAGGATTCCTATCGGCGGCAAGCTGACCAGAGGGCTTGGCGCCGGCGGCCTCCCCGAGGTCGGCCAGAAGTCGGCCGAAGAGAGCAACGAAGCCCTGCGCGAGGCCCTCTATGGCGCGGACATGGTCTTCATCGCCGCCGGTATGGGCGGCGGGACGGGCACCGGCGCCGCGCCGGTCATCGCCGAGATCGCGCGGGAGTTGGGCGCGCTGACCGTCGGCGTCATCACCAAGCCCTTCTCCTTCGAGGGCAACCGCCGCCGCCGCAACGCCGAGGAAGGGATCGTCGCGCTGCAGCAGCACGTCGACACGCTGATCACCGTGCCCAACGACCGCGTGCTGCAGCTGGCCGACAAGAAGACGACCATGAATCAGGCCTTTGCCCTCGCCGACGATGTGCTGCGCCAGGGCATCCAGGGCATCTCCGACACCATCACGGTGCCCGGCGTGGTCAACCTCGACTTCGCCGACGTGCGCGCGGTGATGACCGACGGCGGGGCCGCGTCGATGGCCATTGGCCGCGCCTCGGGCGACAACCGCGCCATCGAGGCCGCGCGCCGCGCCGTGGCTTCCCCCCTGCTCGAAGTCTCCGTCGAGGGCGCCAAGGGCGTTCTTTTCTGCATCGTGGGCAGCGACTACACGCTGTTCGAGGTCAACGAGGCCGCCCAGATTATCCAGGAGGCGGTCGACCCCGACGCCACCATCATCTTTGGCGCGATCATCGACGAGGCGATGCAGGGCGCCATCCAGGTCACGGTGATCGCCACCGGCTGCGGCGACCGCCGCAACCGTCCCGGCCAGGCCGGACCCGCGCAGGCCGCCGCGACCCAGGTGTACGCGCCCGAGCAGCGATCCCGCCAACAACAGCCCCAACCGCAGGCACAGCAGCAGCCCGAGCAGCCGCAACGCGGCGGACGTCAACCACAACCCCAGCCGGAGCGCAACGATCGCGACCAGTTGGACATTCCCTCGTTCCTGCGCAAACGCTGGTAGCACGGGAGCGGAGCGCGGCGGCCGCCGCGCTCCGCTCCCGTGCTACCGGATAAGGTCCTCGCTCAGAAGCCGCGACTCGCTCGTATGGGCGGGACCCTGCCGTTCCCGCCGCGTCATTCGGCTGCGCCGGCCGTGTCCCGGGCCTCCGGCATCTATGGCTTGAGCACGACTTTCATGCAGTCGTCTTCCTTGTCGCGAAACATCTTGTAGCCCTGGGGGGCCTCGTCCAGCGACAGACGGTGCGTGATGATGAAGCTGGGGTCGATCTCCCCCTTCTGCACCCGCTCCAACAGCGGGCGCGTGTAGCGTTGCATGTGCGTCTGCCCCGTCCGGATCGTCAGCGACCGGTTCATCACTGCGCCCATCGGAAACTTGTCGATGAACCCGCCGTAGACTCCGGGCACCGAGACCGTGCCGCCATTGCGGCAGGCCATGATCGCCTCGCGCAGCGCCAGCGGCCGGTCCGTCTCCGATCGCACCGTCTGCTTCACCTTGTCGTAGATGCCGGGGAGGCCGGCCCCGTGCGCCTCCATGCCCACCGCGTCGATGCACGCGTCGGGGCCGCGGCCGCCCGTCATCTCGTTGAGCGCCTCCAGGACGTCGACCTCTTCATAGTTGAGCGTCTCCGCGCCCGCCCGCTCGCGCGCCATCTTGAGTCGGTACTCGAAGCGGTCGATCGCGATCACGCGCTCGGCGCCGAGCAGGTAGGCGCTCTTGATGGCGAACTGGCCCACCGGCCCGCAGCCCCACACGGCGATGGTATCGCCCGGCTGGATGTCGCAGTTCTCGGCCGCCATGTAGCCCGTCGGGAAGATGTCAGAGAGGAAGAGCACCTGCTCGTCGGTCAGGCCGTCGGGGACCTTGAGGGGGCCGACGTCGGCGTAGGGCACGCGGGCGTACTCGGCCTGGCCCCCGGCGTACCCCCCGAGCATGTGCGAGTAGCCGAAGAGGCCCGCCGGCGAATGCCCCATCAGCGTCTCGGCGATTTTCGGGGTCGGGTTGGAGTTCTCGCAGAGCGAATATAACCCCTTCTGGCAGGACCAGCAGTTGCCGCACGAGATCGTGAAGGGCACGACCACGCGGTCGCCGACGGCCAGGTTGCTCACGCCCTTCCCAACCTCGACGACCTCGCCCATGAACTCGTGGCCGAGGATGTCGCCCTTCTCCATCGTCGGAATGTAGCCGTCGTAGAGGTGTAGGTCCGAGCCGCAGATCGCCGTCGAGGTAATCCGGACGATGGCGTCGCGCGGATTCATGATCTTGGGGTCGGGCACCTCTTGCACCCGCACGTCGGTCCTGCCCATCCAACAATTGGCCTTCATTGTAGCCTCTTTCTCCTGCTGTCATCGGCGGCGGGGTCGGATGCCCCGCCGCGCGCTCTCACTGGTACGACATCTCGTCCTGAAGCCGCGCCAGACGTGAGCGGCGCCGGCCACGGCTATGAAGTTGTCGATCTCGTGGGCGATTCCCGGGGGTAGGGGCGTATTGCATACGCCTGGTGGCGGCGTGACCTGGGCGTATGCAATACGCCCCTACCCTGGTCCAGCCGTCCTGCCCCGAGACCTACATGGCCCTGGCGCCGGTGCGCCCGCTCCGGCGGCCGCCCTCCTGCTGTTGCGGCGTTTCGGCCGCGGGCTGCGCCGAGCCGCCGCCCTTCGCGGTGGCGTCCGAGATCGCGCGCTCTCCCGTCTCTATCACCTGCTTGAAGTGCCGCAGGTCGTCCGGTACTTGCTGCGTCGGGTCCTCGCCGAAGAGCTTGGCAACCGTCGCGCCGCCCGGCGGGTCGTAGCGCAACTCCACGTGGACCTCCGTGCCGCGCCCGCCCGGCGCGGGTGTGAACCGCACCGACCCCGCGTTATCCACGGCCGCGCCGTCGAGCGAACGCCAGGCGATCAACTCGTTCGGCCGGTCGTCGACGACCTCGGCGTCCCATTCGACCGTCGTCCCCGCCAGCCCCTTCGCTTTCCAGTGGGACCGTCCCGCTCCCATCACCTGGACGGACTCGAGGTGGTCCATGAAACGGGGCAGATTCTCGAAGTCGCGCCAGTACTGATAGAGGTCCTCGGGGGGCCGGTTGACCGTGATAGCCTTCTTCACATCCATCGTGTGATCCTTCCATACGCGCCCCGGCCTCGCGCCAGGACAACAACCCAACTGTCCACCGCGCTACACATCCAGGGCCGTCACGCCGACCACGGCGGCCGTGGGCGCCGCGACGCGTTCCTGCCGTCGCACACGTATCATCCGACTGCCACAAGCGCCGTCGTGTCGACGCCCCCTCCTTCGCGTTCTCGTCCATTTTGCGCGGCAGCAGGCCGCAGCCGTGGGGACGGGTAGCCAGGAGGGCGATGTGTGAGGCCAATGCACATACAGTCGGAGACGAATTGCCTTCAGGAAGGCGTGGGGGTACGCCCGGCAAGCGTGGCAACCAGGCGGCTCCTTCTCATGGAGCGGATGCGCTGGCCGGGCCAGGCATGGCGACACCGATACCCGTGTATCTCACGCCAATAGGTCTGGCACGAAGCGTACCACGCGTACGAACGCGACACGCGGATGTACTACGCTAAGCAACGGTAACTCGTCCCCATGGCCGTGCCATGGGGCAGAATCATCACATCTTTCTCAATGGCCTCCTCGTCCTCACGGTCCTGCTCGCCGCCTCGGCCACCTCGCCCTGGCCGCCATCGCCCTGCTCGTCGTCTCGCTCTCCTGGGCCGTGGCGGTCTGGGCGGCAACAGTACCCTGACGCAGTGGGTGACGGCGCACTGCACGGTCGTGCCGTCGAGCCAGTACTAGACGTCGTCGGCGTCCGGAACGACGACGGGCGGCGGGCAGCCGTCCGGGCTCTACGCCTGCGGCAGCGCGGCCGTCTCGCACACATAGCGAGAGGAAGCAACCGTCACGCCACGGGAGGGAATGACATAGGGCTCACCTAACCTGCATTATTCACGAGACGGCGCTGCCAGGGGGCACGTGCATCGTCACCGCACCGGTCATGACTAATCCAGGCTAACCGAACAACGCGTCGACGTACTGACGCAGCAGCGCGGCGCCCACGGGGTCCAGCGACGGGGCCAGCGCGGCCAAGAAGGCGTCGAGCGCACCCGCGTCGAGGCCCTCAAACTGTGGCAAGACGAATAGCCCCACCGCCTCGGCCAGGGCCGCCGGGTCGCCCCGCGCGGCGATGTAGCCCGCGGCGTCGAGGATGACCGCCGGACCCAGGGGCCGGGGCGTGGCTGCCAGGACGCGCTCCAGCAGCGCCACCGCCGCCGGCTCCAGGACGACCCGTCGCCGCACCAGCTCCATCAAAGGGATCACATCGGGCGGCGGCGCCAGGATAAAGGCGAAGCGGCGGGCGAACGCCAGCGAAAAGGAGAACAGCGCCGCGCGGTCGAGCGTATTCATGGTAGCCACGATGCGCCAGTCGCTGCCAGCACGATAGGTCGCCGGCGCGACGAATGTGGCGGGGCCAGGGCCGGGCTCGATGCGTACGGGGTGGCCATCGATGGCCACCGTGGGCAGGTCGACCGGCGCGCCGGAGAGCACCGTCAGCAAGGGGCCAAACGCCTTGTCGATGTCGGCGCGGTTGAGTTCGTCGAGCACCAGCCAGCGGTTCTCGCGCAGCGCACGCAGGACCACCCCCTCGCCAAAGTGGAGCGCCCCGTCAGCGCCGGGGATGAGACCGCCCACGGTGTCGAACGTCGTCCAGTCGGCCGTCGCGGTGGCCAGCAGCGATCCCTGGCACAGCCCAACCCGCGTGGCCGCTCGCGCCAACGCCAGGGCCAGCGAAGTCTTGCCGGTCCCCGGGATGCCCATCAGTACCACGTGGCGTCCGCTATCGACGGCGGCAACCAGCTGTGCGGCGACCGACGGCGGCAGCACAAGACCGTCGTACAGGTCCTCGGGCGTGGGCGCGAAGCGCGGACGCTGTGCGGCCGGCGCGTAGGGTGAGGTCCTTTCCGCGACCCGCGTCCTCTCGGACCGCGTCTCCTCGACCGCCTGTTGCATGGATGGTCCGTGAGCAACCATCGGCGGACCGGGGGCAGAGAGGGGCTGGGGCAGGAGCACGGCGCCGCCCAATGCTATCCCGGCGCTGACTGCCGCGACCATCACCGGGGTGAGAGTAAACGAACTGTCGGTGCTCGCGCCCCTGTCGCCGTCGCCCGTCGCGTGGCGTCCGCGACCCACCGGATAGTCGAGCCGCAGCAGCACCGCGCCATCCCGGTCGGGCCGCACATCCCGGACCGGAACGCGCGTGGCCACGATGTCGACGTGTTCGTGCCCGCTCTCGTCAGACGCCGCGTCGCCCCCGCTCCCTGCGTCGACGGCGCCATCCACGGCAGGCAGTGCGCGCAGCAGCGCCACGGCGATGTCGTCGCCCCTGGCGTGCGCCTCGGCCGCTAGCAAGGGCACATCGCCATCGGCCTCGGGCGTGAGGCGGAGCGTACGCGCGCGCGCGGCCAGGCGCTCCGCTGGAACGGCGATGAGCAGTGGGACGGCGCCGACGCGACGCGCCAGCGCCCGCGTCTGCGCGGCGGTCAGCGCGAAGACCGTCCCGCGTGGTTGGCGTAGCACGGCCAGATCGGCCGTCAGAGGATCAGCGCGCAACTCGGCGCGGGTCAGTGGGGCGAACAGGGCCTGCGCGTGGGCGGTCCGCACGGAGTAGCGGCCGTCGGGTCCGCGCGGTGAGACGGACTCGACGCGGCCCACGCCGTAGATCCCGGCGTCGCGGCCAGCCTGCCAATAGTACACGGTGTCGCCCACGTGGAGGTCGCGTCCATGGCGAGCAACAGACCAGGACAGGCTCTCCGTCCCCCGGAGATCGGTCCCCAGATCGCGCGAGCGCGGGGTCGCCTGGAATATCCAGGCACGACCGGCCGCCGAGGTCAAGGCCGTCTCCTAGCACATCAGGGCAGCACGGCGACCAACTCGTGCTGGCAGATACGACAGCGAAAGCGATAGCCCTCGGTCAGGACGGCGCGATCCTGGTAGTAGAACATCTCGTTGCGGCACTCGGGACAGACGACGAGGCCAACGGCGAAATGCTCGGTTGGGAAACCGGACGCGTCCTTAAAGATGTGCTTGGGATCGTTATAGACGGCCGGGATGACCGGCGCATCCGGCTCGGAGCGCCACAGGTCGAGGATGGAGGACACGACGGGCAAGGACAGCACGTCGAGGGACCCGTCGCCGCTCTGCTCCGGCTCGCGCGTCCCTGACTCGTACGATTCGATGGCGGCAGAGGCGGGTGCAACGTGACCTATCTCCATCACGGTAGAAAAGGTCTGGTCAGTCAGACGCGCCTTCTTCTTGCGCGCGTTACCATGACCATGAGATCGGGGCACGGACCTACTCCTCTCCGCCAACCGCCCCACTCCCGACCAGCGATGAGGGACTGAGGGCCCACTCCTCGAACGCCTCGACCGAACCAAACCCCTTGACGACCGAGGCCCAGCACCCCTCCGAGCACAGGAAGAGGCGTCCCAGGTGGTAATAGGTCGTGCTGTCGGTGTACATCTTGAAGTCGCCGTGCGCTGTATCCTGCAGCCGCAACAACGTGATCGGCCGGCCACAACATGCGCAAAACCGCGTCACCCGCTGTGGAACCACAACCCTCTCCTTGCCATCACCCATCCGACACCTGCCTTTTGCCGTCCTTGCACAGCCGCTACAGGACTGACCCTTATGTATCCCTCGCGCCGCGGGTCACACACCTACCAACATGTACCGTCCACTGTGTCTAACGTCCGTGATCTGCTAGACGCTACACAGTTGAGAGGAAGACGGCCGGTCATCCGGCTGCCTCCAGCCGTCGCGTTGCGCGTCCCGCGCACACCGGCGTGGCAAGGCCAACCCTGCCAAGAGTACCAGTACCTCCCAGGGCTGCCTCCCATCTCTACCGGGAAAGGCAAGGATAAAGGACGGTTGCGTGAATGGTCTGACGTACAGCCTCCACGTTCCACAGTGGGGACAAATATACATTCAGATGATACACGATAGGAGGCAAGAAGTGTACCCCGCCACGCGTCCTCACCAGTTCATGTTGAGTTCATGTCCAACGGCGTATGATAAGAAGAGGTTGGGCAATGTGCCGTGGCATGGGGACTCATTTATTGTTATAGTCTTTCTTCCTTCGCTTCCCCGCGAGCGGCGCTTTTCATCTCTATTATTTGCGTTGCCCGCACCGTGTCCCTCAGGTCCCGATCGCTCCGGCGGTCGGGACCTTTTTCGCGTTGCACGCGCACGGCATGAGGGACAACGCGACGTACGGCATACCTGACCGTTCGGACGGCGTCGTACATACCCAAATGGGGGGTTGGGAGTAGGGCCACGGTCGGGTACACTGGTAGAAGGGAGTGCGTCGGCACGGATCCTGCTCCGTTAAGGGGGAATATGCGATTCTCCACCATGAGGGGCGGCATCGACCGGTAGGTGGACTCCGAAAGAGTTAAGGTTATTGACCATGAACGACCTATTCGAGGATGATGTCCAGGCCATCCAGTTGTCGTGCGCGGAGTGCGGCACAGCGTTGGAGATCGCGCGTAGCGCCCTGAGCCTGTTTGAGTCGGAGGACAAAGTCCTGTGCGTCGAGTGCCTGGTGCGCGTTGGCGATGCACCAACCCTTCGGACCACCACCCTGGAGGAGCGCGCCGCGCTGATCGACGAGGTAGTGGAGAACTTCGGGAGCCGCCTGCGCACCGTCCTGCTACGCTCCGTCCGATCCGATCTAAGCTGGAATAATAACCATAGCTTCGAAGAGTGGACCGACCCGGCGGATTCGATGGTCGCGGCCCACGCGCCTGGTATCTGGTACGCCAGTCGCCGCCCGGCGCACGCGGGTCGGTAGCCGTCACACGAAGCCACTGCACGGCGCCCGTTCGCGAAACGGTAGACAGAGAGAACGGCCTGGAGATGCTGACACGTTCGACCCTACGTCGGCGCCAGCGATGACGATGAGCGCCGGACTTCTCCATATGACCCGTGGCGCCTTGGTTGAAACCGTGCAGCGGGGCCACCTGGCGGTAGTAGACGCGCACGGGACGCTTCTGGCCCACTGCGGCGATCCACACACCGTCACGTACATGCGCTCCTCGGCCAAGCCGCTACAAGCGCTGATGGTCTTACGCTCGGGCGCCGCCGCGCGCTTTGCCATCGCTGGTCCGCTCCTGGCCGTCTGCTGCGCGTCGCACCAGGGCGAACCGGGCCATGTGGAGGCGGTCGGAACGATCCTGGCCCGGTCGGGCGTGTCCGAGGCCATGTTGCAGTGCGGCGTCCATCCGCCCATGTATGTCCCGGCCGCGGCCGCCGTCTGGCGGGCTGGCGGCATGCCGACGCCGCTGCACAACAACTGCTCCGGTAAGCACGCGGGGATGCTCACGGCGGCACAGGCGCTCGGCGCCCCGCTCGAGACGTACCTCGACCCGGCGCACCCGGTGCAACAGGGCATCCTGGCCGCGATCGCAGCCCTCAGCGCTGTCGCGCCGGAGCGGATCGTGCTCGGTGTCGACGGCTGTAGCGCCCCCGTGCACGGACTTCCGCTCAGCGGCATGGCGCGCGCTTACGCCCACCTTGCCGCTCCGACCGACGACGCCCACGGCTACGCCGAGCCCCTCGGGACGGTCGCCGCGGCCATGACCAACCACCCCTGGTACGTGCGCGGGACCGGCGGTCCCGACACGCTGATGATGGAGCGGGCGGGCGGACGGCTGGTGGTCAAGAGCGGCGCCGAGGGCGTGCTGTGCGTGGGCGTGCGGGACGCAGGCGTCGGACTGGCGATCAAGGTCGAGAGCGGGCGCAACGAGGGCAGTCATGCCGTGGCTATCGCCGCCCTGCGGGCGCTGGGCCTGCTTGACGAGCAGGACGAGGAGGCTATGGGCGACCTTGCCGCCCCGCCCGTACACAACCACCGCGGCCTCACCGTCGGCGTCACCCGCCCGGTGCTCGCGCTCGACGTGTGACCCGCACTGTGCTCCCACCGCTCTGCTCCCCTCTCCTCCCGCCCTCCTCCAGGAAACATGCGCCGCACCTGGTATACCCTCTGGGATAGGTGCTTTACCGCACTTTGCTAACGAGTGTACAGAGTAAAGGGCCATAGGACGCCAGCAGGCGGGGCATACCCGACCGCGCGTGGGCATGATAAACTGTGCAAAAGTGATGATGCAACGCTGTTGGTGTAGGAGGAAGATCATCATGGTCATGGCGGTGTATTCGCGGCTTGGGCGCCTGCTCGCCGCGCGTGATACGGGACTGGACAACCTGCGCGCCGAGCTGTTGGCGCGGTATGGTCTGGATATGGACATTTCCTCCCTCGAAGCGCTCGCTCGGGAAGGCCGCTTGCAGCAGCCGAACATCGAACTCGTCGCGGCTATTGCCGCCATCCTGGAGGTGCGCCTGGACGATCTGCTCGACGCACGCGATGTGCGAGGCGAGGCTGATACCCCTCCCGAGTCCCAACGGCGGACGGACGCCAGCGTCGGTCTCTCCGCGGCCGACGAGCGCCGCCTGAACTACCTGCTATACCTGCGCGACTGGGGGGATAACCCCCTCACGAAAGAGGACGAACGCGAACTGGAGGCGCTGACCGCGCCGATGGCCCGTGCTCTGATCGACGGCGATATCTCGATCCTCGCGGCGTCCAAAGGGATTTCGTTCGCCGAGGCGCGCGCGCAGGTCGAGGCTGCAGCCGAGGACGCGGCCGCCTACTGGTCGGCCCTGGCCGCCAATCCGTCGCTCATGGCGGCAGAGGTAGCCAAGACCAAGACGCGCTGACGAGCGAGGGACAGTTAGGCTATGCCAGCGCCCTACGAGTCTGGGCTGAACGCCCGCATTGCCGATCTCAACCGTCGGCGTCTCCCCCGCCACGACCCGCAGGATGCGATGATACGCGATCTCGTGAGCCAGCGGGCGACCGACGCATGCGAGTATTGTCTGATGCCGACCCACGGCAAGTTCGAGGTCGAGCACATCGTGCCAGAGGCGCGCTGGCTCGAGTACCTGGCCAAACAGTATCCTGGTCTGCGTCCCGCTGAGCGACTAAACCTTCCCGACCATGACCATATCAACAACTTTGCTTGGTCCTGCTTCTTCTGCAACCGAGCCAAGGGTGGGCAAAAGCGCTCGTACAAATCCACGCGCCTCTTCGATCCTCGCTACGACCACTGGCCCAAACATTTCCGGTTCTCGCGAACGAAGGGCTACGGTGTGATCCTCCCTCTGACAACGATCGGCGCGCATACCATACGGACACTCAAGTTCCACGAGGGTGGTCCAGAAGGGCCGTTAGCGGAACGCTACGCAGTCACGCTCGATGGTAAGTACCCGCCAGCGTGGCTGCGCGAAGCGTACGGGATATAAGCCGCGCCCGCGCGACCGCATCCAGCGCGCACCGTTTGTCTCCTACTCTGTCACCCGCAGAGTGGTCAACTCTCCACTATTGCGATCGAGCACGCGGACGGCGTGGTTGTTTGTATCGGCGATGTAGAGCAAGCCGCTGCCGTCGTCGCTCGCGTGGATACTCGACGGTTCCCATAGTCGCGCTGCCTCCCCTACCCCGTCCTGGAAGCCGTGCGTCCCGTCGCCCACGACAGTCCTGACCTCGCCCGACATTATGTCAATGTGACGGACGCGGTTGTTGTACGAGTCGGCCACGTAGACCGTGTCGCCGAGAGCACAGACGCCCAGGGGGTGTTGCAGGCGCGCTTCCCGGCCGGGGCCGTCGCGGTCGCCAAAGACGAAGAGTCCCTCTCCAACCAGGGTGCGTACGGCGCCGCCGGGGCCGCGCGTATCGACGGCGCGCACGGCGCTGGTCTCGCTGTCGGCCACGTAGAGCATGGCCCCATCGCCGTTGCGCCCGGCGTCCAGGGAGAGACCGGACGGCTGGGCATGCCAGGCGCGCGCGCGCGCATCATCCTTGATGCCCTCGTGCCCGGTTCCGCAGTAGGGACCAATCATAGTGCTGGCGATGTCCAGCGCCCACACCTGGTGGAAGCCGGCCATGGCGATGAACAGTGTGCCGCCGTCCGGCGAAAGCGCCAGGTCCCACGGCGAGCTCAGCGCCACCTCGCGCGCCGGGCCGCCGCGGTGGAAGCGCTCGGCCTGCGACCCGGTCCCCGCGACGGTGGCCACGGTCCCGGCGGCGAGGTCGACGCGCCGGATGGCGTGGTTGTCGCTGTCGGCCACGTAGAGCGTGTTGCCATCGGCTGCCAGGGCCAGGCCGCGCGGCAGGTTGAACCCGGCCTGCCCGTTACCGTTGGAAAAAGAGGCCACGCCGCGGCCGATGACCCGCCGCACCTTACCGTTGGGATCAGTGACCAGCAGCCGATGGCGCCCCGTGTCGCTGATCAGCAGCCGCTGATGTCTCAGGTCGGGCAGCACGGTATCCGGGAAGGCCAGGACACCGGTCGGCGGCGGCTCCGGGCACAGCGGCAACGTCACGTCCTCGTCAGGGAACATGCCGGCGTCGCGCATCTGATGGAGCATCATGTCCACGACCGTGCCCAATTCGGGGAACCGTAGTTCGCCCGCGTGCTGGCCGATGACGCGCCCGCGTGGATCGACGAACACCAGCGTGGGCCAGGCGCTGACGGCATAGCCGTCCCACAGCGCGTGGTCGGGATCGTTGACCACGGGATGCTCCACGCCGAGGGCCAGGCAGGCGGCGCGCACGTTGGCCGTTTCCCGCTCGGCCGGAAACTTGGCCGCGTGGACGCCGACCACGCTGACGTGGTCAGGATAGGTCTGCTCGAGCCGCCGCAACTGCGGCAGCATATGCTGGCAGTTAATTCAGCACTGCGTCCAGAAGTCCAGGATCACCAGCCGGCCGCGCAGGTCGGTCAACGACAGCGGGCGCTCGACGTTGACCCAATCGAACCCCGCTGGGAAGTCGGGCGCCCGCACCGTGCCCGCAAACGGAATGTTACTCACAGTTCATGCTCCTTGGCGCGAACGACCTTGGCGCGAACGACGCGCCCGATCACCGCGGATCCAGCCTGGGCGCGTTCACGAACGCGCGCCGCCTTGCTTCATGGTACCAGCGCGTCCAGTGGATGGCGGGGGCATGTGTCGTTACAGCCCGGTAGGCGCCTCCTTGAAAAATGGTTGGCGTGCGGAAGTAATGGGGCGACTGGGAGCGCGCTAACAAAAAATGGCGTGAACCGATTGGCCGCGGGATGCAATAGAGTAAGTGAGATGAGCGAGTTAGACGACGAGCAATTGATCGGCGCGGTCGCGGGCGGCGACGATGGCGCGCTACGGGAGCTGTTTACCCGCCACGCGCCCTGGCTCGCGGCGCGGCTGCGGCGTACCCTGCCCGTCGACGCCGTCGAAGATGTGCTGCAGGAGACGTTCATCGCCGTCTGGCGAGGGGCCAAACGGTACACGCCGACGGGGACGCCAGGCGCCTGGCTGTGGGGCATCGCCTACCGGCAAGCCGCCCTCTGGGCGCGCCGGCAGGGGCGCATCGTCACTATCCTCGCGGATGACGCCGACCTGAGCGGGCTAAGCGGGCGCCCCCACGATGATCCGGCGGCCACGGCAACGAACCGCATCGATCTGCAGCGCGCGCTGACCACGCTCGGGCCGGCGAATGACGCGCACCACGAACTGGCTCGTCTCGTCTTCATCGAGAATCGGCCGCTGGCCGATGTCGCCGCCCGCCTGGGCATCCCGATGGGAACGGTCAAGAGCCGCATCTTCAAGGTGCGGCGTCTGCTGCAAGCCGCGTTGCGGCTCGGACAAGGAGGTGAGGACTAATGCGCATGCATCCCGATGACCCGGCGCACGTCGCTGGGTGCGCCGACTGCCAGGCCCGCGCCGGTCTGGATGGCCTGGACGTGGACCTGGACACGGTCTGGAGCGGCGTCGCGGCGGAGGTGTGGGCGCGGCCAGTCGGGGCGGTCGAGCGGTTGGCCGGCCGCCTGCTCGGCTCTCCGGGCCTCGCCCGCGCGCTGGTGACGACGCCCTCGCTCGTCGTGTCCTGGATCGTGGCCAGCGCCGTCGTCCTGGCGGTCGGGGTGCTGGCCACGCGGAGCACCGGGACACCGTGGGTGGCGCTGCTGGCGCCGGCGCTGGCCGGGGCGGGCATCGCCTACGCCTACGGCCCGGGGATCGATCCCGCCTTCGAGTTGAGCCAGACGATGGCGGTCTCCGACCGCATGGTCCTGCTCGTGCGCGTGCTCGCTGTCTTTGGCGTCAACGCCCTGCTCGGCGTGCTCGCCTCGCTAGTCGCGGCGGGCGCGCAGGGGGTCACACTCGGCTGGCTGATGCCGATGACCGCTGTCGCGGCCCTGGCGCTGGCCGCCGCGACGCTGGCGCGCTCGGCCAACGCGGGGGTCGCGGCCGCGCTGGCCAGCTGGCTCATCGTCGTCCTGGCGAGCAGTATCCCGACGCAGGATTTCGCGACCGCTGTCGTGCAGGGCAACCTCGCGCCCGCGTACGCGCTGGCGACCCTTGCCTGCCTCAGCGCGGCGCTCTATCTGACAAGTAATGGGAGGAGTGAGAGACGGCCATGGCTATGAACGTAGACATCCACGACGTGACCCAGCGCTTCGGCGCCCGGCAGGCCCTGCGCGGCGTGGATCTGGAGGTAGGGCGGGGCGTGTTCGGGCTGCTGGGTCCGAATGGCGCGGGCAAGACGACGCTGTTGCGCACGCTGGCCACCATTCTCACGCCGACCGGCGGCGCGGTGCGGCTGCTCGGCTACGACGTGGCCGACCACCGCCAACGCCGCGAGCTGCGGCGCCGCCTCGGCTACCTGCCGCAGGCGCTCGGATACTATCCAAACTTCACCGTCTTCGAGTTCGTGGAGTACATCGCCTTGCTCAAGGAGATGCCGGCGGAGCGGGTGCGGCCGGCCGTCGTGCGGGCGATCGAGCGCGTCGAGCTGGGGGACCGCGCGCGGTCCCGGCTGAAGACCCTCTCGGGCGGCATGCTGCGCCGCGTGGGTATCGCCCAGGCCATCGTCAACGACCCGGAATTGCTCCTGCTCGACGAGCCCACGGCGGGCCTCGACCCCGAGCAGCGCGTCGGCTTTCGCACGCTGCTGCGCGAGATCGGGCAACGCGGCACGGTCATCGTGAGCACGCACCTGGTCGAGGATGTCGGGGCAGCCTGCGGGCGCGTCGCGCTGCTGGAGGGCGGACGCATCGCGTTTGAAGGGACGCCGGGGCAGTTGACCGCCCGCGGATCGGACGGCGGGGCCGGCGACTCGGCGCTGGAGCGCGGCTACAGCGCCGTGCTGGCGGGGGCACGCTCATGACAACAGCGCTCCTGCTGCGTCTCGAAGCGCGCCGCAACGTTGGTCTGTGGGCGTGGCCGGCGCTCGTCGGGCTCGCGCTGCTCTTCTGGTATGGCGACGGACTCGCCTGGCGGGTCACCTTCTGGGCAGAAGCGAGCGTCCTGGTTCGCGATGGACTGATACTCATCGGGCCGGGCGTCGCGGTCATCGCGGCCTGGATGGGCGGCCGCGAGCGCCGCCGCAAGATGGACGACCTGCTGGCGACGACGCCGCGGCCGCCATGGGCGCGCTGGGGCGTCACCTGGGCGGCGACCACCCTGTGGGGTGCACTGGCCTATGTCGTGGCCGGCGCCTACCTGCTCGTCCTGGCCATCCAGCACACCACTTGGGGCGCCCCCGTGATGTGGCCGATACTCGTCGGGCTCGTGGCTATCCCGGCCTACGCCGCAGTCGGCTATGCCCTCGGCTCGGCAATACCAAGCCGGTTTACCGTTCCATTGGTCGCGATCGCGCTGCTAGTGCTGACGGTGGCGGCGGGATGGGGTCTGGGGGGAGCGGTCTCGGATGGGCCGACCACCAAGCCCTCAACGCTCGACGCATTGCACTACCTCTCGCCCGTTGCCACGCTCGACTCGTCGGTCTGGTACGGCGTCCGCCCGGACGTCGGGTGGCCCGAGGGGCTGTTCCTCCTCGGCCTGACCGGTCTGGCACTCGGTGGACTGGCCCTCCGCAACCGTCGTGACCGCTCTGGTCGGGGCGCTTGGGGCGCCCTGCTCGCGGGCGGGAGCCTTGCCGCCGCCGCCGTAGCCATCCTCCTGGGTACGTCGCCCCCAAGCGCCCTACTCCTGGGGGCATCGCGCTTTTCCAACGTCTCCTACCCTCTCCTCGCGCGGTACGAGACGCCTATCCCCTATACGCCGGTCTGCGCAGGCGCCCCCGTGCGCGTGTGCGTCCATCCCGCCTATCGATCGTATCTCGCCGCGGAAGCCCCTATTATTAACCGGCTGGTCGCGCCGTTGCTCGGCGTGCCGGGCGCTCCCGTGCGGGCCGAGCAACGGCCGCACAACGAGATGGGTGTCATCGGTCGCGTACTTGCCTTCGTGCCGAACAATGGGAACGGCGCGACAGATCAAACGTTCTTCGGCCCCGTCGCCCAAGCCCTCGTCGCGAACTACATGGTCGACGGCCGTGGTCTGCTCCCTGGAACTTGCCCCGGCGATCCCACGTTGCAATCGTGTTGGGATGCACAGAGCGCTATCGGCATCTGGCTGGTGCGCCAGGCCGGCCTGCGCCTCGACACGGTTACTATTGGCGGGACGGTACTCCACCCGTATTTCGGCGGGGCGGACTGGAGCCTCACGTCGGTAGCCGCCGATCGCTTCGGCAAGCTCGGACGAGATCGACAGCGGGCCTGGCTGCGCGCCCATTACGATGCGCTGAACAAAGTCCACATCCGCCTACAAGACATCCCATGAGGCTGGCCTACCTCTTCCTGCGCTCGCGACAGGCCGGCCGTGCCGTCGCCCTCCTGGCCGTCGTCGCCGCCGTGACATGGCTCTGGAGGCGAGTGGCCGCCGGGGACGCCTTGAGCACGATGCTTCTCATCATCACCCCATCGCTGGCGGCCGCCGCCGTCATCGGGGCAGGTACCTCCTCATCCCTAGCGGACCTGGAAGCCACGGCCAGCCGCGTCCTGCCGCCGCTACGGCTCGGCCATGTGGGCGGCCTCCTGGGGCTGATGGCGCTGGGACTGTTGGCCGTCGGAGGCGCGTTAGACATGACGCTGATGCGCGATCTGGCTGGCTTCACCGGGCTTGCGCTGCTGACCGCCCGTCTCGCCGGAAGCGCCGTGTCGTGGATCGTTCCGCTCAGCTACGGCGCGCTGGCCATGCTGGTGGGAGCCGGCCAGCACTGGGCGTGGCCCATCGCGGAGGCAACGGACCGGGAGGCCATGTTGATCGCGGGTGTGCTACTGACCCTGGGGTTGGCGGTTATTGCATGGTCCGGCGCGCGCGAACAGCGCGACGCATCATAAGCAACAAGGAGGGAGCGCGATCTCGGTCTAGTGCTCGGGAGTGTCCTCATCGCGCGGCGCCGGCCGCTCCACGCGCCCTTGCTCCGTCGCACGGGTTTGGAACACGAACCCATGAGCCTCCAGGTCGCGCCGCACAGCCCGCTGCACGGCGTTGGCCTGGATCACGGCGCGGCGGGCATCCTCCGCCGTCGGCTCCGGCTCACCCAGGTCGGGGTAACGGGTCTCCACGCCGTAGCCCGTCAGTTGACCCAGCAGACCGGCTGCTTGTCGTGCCGTCCATCCATCGGGTAGGCGCGCGGCCAGCGCGTCGAGGTTGTGCGTAGCCTCGAAAGGAATATCCGCGTAGACCAATGCGCCCTTGAGAGCTTTCTCGGCCGCCTGCTGCGCCCAGAAGGCGGCATGATAAGGTTCGGCTTCAGCGTCCGGGCGTAGTGACGCACGGGCAACGCGCAGGTCGCGCGCGGCGTAGCGCAGCCAGGCGCGCGTCCGCTGGGTCTTAGCTTCGGGCGTCATAGAGCGTCACACCCTCTTCTTGCGCCCAGTGCAGCACACTGCTGTAATCGCCGCGCGCATCGGCAAGCTGAGTAGACGTAGCCACAACGACATCCACGGTGAGAGGCGCAAAGGCAAGACGGTTGTAGAGCGCCGCGCGAACCTGGCGGCGGCTGACGCCCTCGGGCAACTCACGGAGGACGACGAGCACGTCGACATCGCTCGTTAGGCGGTGGTCACCGCGGGCGCGCGAACCGAACAAGAGGACGGCCAGCGGATGGTAGTCGCGCACGATGGTTGCAACTATCTCCTGGATAGCCTCCTCAGCAGGGAGCTGGACGCGGACCGGCGCCGCATCGGCCATCTATGCCCCCCTCACGTCTCTGTCACTCTACCGAAAAGCTAGCGCGCTAGCACTAACCTATGCTACCACGCCGGACCCGGACACCTGGCACAACGGCCAGGCGTCCGGGTCCGGCGTAGAGAGGGATGTAAGCTAGCGGCTGGGCGCGCCGTCCTCCCGACGGTCGAACGCGCCGATGACAGCGCCATCGTCACCGCCGCTGTGCTCGCCCCCGCTATCCTGCACCACGCCCGCCTCGCCCCACGTTCCGTCGGGGCTGTGCTCGAGAAGCCGATCAGCGCTCGGCGCATCCTGGTCGATCATGCCGCCGATGTTGTTAATCAGCGGCTTGGTTAAGCCCGGCGTGGTGGTATCGTCGCCGTTCGCGTTTGACATGATGTCCTCCTATCTCCTATTCGTGGTTATCAAAAGGCGGCTTTCCTTCCACGAGCAGCGTCAGGATGCCTGCTCGGCGTTCGGTCCCTGCCCCTGACGCTGCCGTTCATCGGGGACGACGGCGAGCGCGCTGGCAAGGTCGATCTGGTGATCCTGCTCCTGGCGCACAATCTCTTGCAGCACCTCGGCCAGGGCATACTCACCCAACTCCTGCGCTTGCCGGATGCGCTCCCGGTAGTTGCGGATGGTCTCGTCCTCGGCCTGCAGATCGAACCAGAGCATATCTTCGTTTTTTTCCGACACCTGGACCGGCTTGGGTTCGTGGACGGGATAGGCCCCGAAATAATCCAACTGCTTCGCTACAGCCAGCGCGTGGTCCAGCTCCTGGTGGGCGTGCGTCGCCAACTCGTCCGCGATGTCCATGTAGGCGGCGCCGTCGAGCTTCTGGCTGAAGATCACGTACTGGATGATAGCCTTGTACTCGCGCGCAAGGTCGTCCTGCAAGCCCTGGAGCAGTTGGTCGCGGGTGACGGTCGGCTGCGTGGTCGCGGTCATAATGCACTCCTCGTTTTTGGCGTTGATAGACAGGTTTGCTTGCATCACGGCAGGAACCGTGCCCTGGCCACGCCCTGCCCTGCTCCAGTCCGGCCGCCGTCAGTTCGCTCTCGCCACCGCTGAAGACGCGGCCGATCCGCGTGTCGAACATCTCCACTATTGTCCCGCCGGCTAGCTGTCGGCCATGCGCCGGTCGCGGGTTGCGCGCGGGCAAATCGGTCGTGTTCATGCGGCGAGTCCGCTGGAAGCCGTATGCTGGATGTAGGGACGACACGCGGCGCGGCCATTGCACCTGGCGTAGGCGGCTGGATACGACAGGCCTGACGCTACGATGTGACGGCGATAACTCGTCGCTAGCGACGACGGATGATGAATCATGGCCGTGGCCCGATGGATGGCTAACGGCCTTTGTAGAAGGAGGAGGAGTGGCTGACGACGAACGGCGCCGGCGGCGGCGCCCGCGCAAGTCCGCGGACCAAGCGCGGCAGGGCAAGCCCGTAGACCAAGCGCAGGAGGGCAAGCCCGCGACTCAACAGCAGGGCAAGCTCGAGCAGGGCAAACCCGTGGACCAACGGCAACAGGATAAACCCGCGGATCAACGGCAGCGCCGGTCCGCGGACGGACAGCGGCAGCAACAGCAACAGCCGCCGCGTCGCGGGCGCCCCGAGGGGAGGCGTGAGAGCGCCGCGCCAGCGCAACCGCAACCGCAATCGCAGCGACAACAACGCGGGTCTCGCCGCGAGCCGTCCACGCTCAAGGTCATTCCCCTGGGCGGGGTCGGCGAGGTGGGCAAGAACTGCACGCTGCTGGAGTACGGCGACGACTTGGTGCTGGTCGACGCGGGCGCGTCGTTCCCCGGCGAGGACGAGCCCGGCATCGATCTGCTGGTGCCCGACGCCTCCTACATCCGCACCAATGCCCATCGCCTGCGCGGCATCGTGCTGACCCATGGCCACGAGGACCACATCGGCGGGTTGGCTTTCGTGGCGCAACAGATCGGCGCGCGGGCGCCCCTCCCGTTGTACGGCTCGGCCCTGGCCCTGGGTCTGGCGCGCGGGCGCATCGAAGAGCGCAAGGCCACGCGCCTGTTCGACCCTCGCCCCATCGACGCCGGCCAGCGCCTGAATCTGGGCGGCCTCGGCTTCGAGTTTGTGGAGGTGGGACACAGCATCCCCGACGCCATGGCCCTGGCCATCCACTCCTCCATCGGCCCCTTGATCTACACGGGCGACTGGAAGTTTGCCGACATGCCGGCCGCGGGGCGCCGGCGCCTGGAGGAGTTGGGCCGCGAGGGCGTGACCGCCGTGCTGGCCGACTGCGTGCGCATCGAATCGCCCGGCCATACCCCCTCGGAAACCGTCGTGGCGGGCGCCATCGAGCGCCTGATGCGCGACGCGCCGGGCCGGGTCATCGTCACCACGTTCGCCTCCAACGTGCGCCGCGTGGCCAACACCATCGTCTCGGCGCACCGCCTGGGCCGGGCCTGCGTGCTGATGGGACGCTCCATGGAACGCAACATCGGCGTGGCGCAGGAGGTGGGCCGCCTGCAGATCCCCGAGGGCGCGCTGATTACGGCCGAGGCGGCGCGGCGCTGGCCGCCGGACAAGGTGGTGCTGATCACCACGGGCAGCCAGGGAGAGCCCGGCGCCGCGTTGGCGCGCATCGCCGCCGGCGAGCACCGCCAGATCCACGTCAAGCGGGGCGACACCGTCATCATCGCCGCCTCGCCGATCCCTGGCAACGAGGAGACGGTCTCGCGCACCATCGACAACTTGTTCCGCCAGGGCGCCGACGTGCACTACTCGCGCATCACCCCGGATATCCACGTCTCCGGCCACGCCGCCCACGACGACCACGCCGAGCTGCTGCGCATGCTCAAGCCGCGCTTCGTGGCGCCCTTCCACGGCGAGTATCGCATGATGGTGCTCTACCAGCGGCTGGCCGCCTCGCTGGGCATCGCGGAGAAGAATATGCTGCTGCCCGAATTGGGCGGCGTCTTGGAGTTCGGGCGCGACGAGGCGCGTCGTCGCGGTTCGGTGCCCAGCGGCCAGGTCCTCGTCGACGGCCTGACCGTGGGCAAGGTCACCAGCGTGGTGCTGCGCGACCGGCGCGCCCTGGCCGATGAGGGGCTGGTGGTCGTCTCCGTGGCCCTCGACCGGGAGAGCGGGCGGCTGATCGGCGAGCCGGACATGGTGATGCGCGGGGTGCCGGACGACGCGGGCGGCGCGCTGGCCGCGGAGATGCGCGAACGGGTGCGCCGCGCGCTGGAGCGCCGCCGCCGTGGCGCGGTGGAGACAAAACTGGCCCAGGACCTGATCAAGGACGCCGTGGCCGCCTACGTGCTGCACGAGACCGGCAAGCGGCCCATGGTGCTGCCCGTCATCATGGAGGTGTAGCGTCGAGACACGCTATCACCCGCGCTCACCCGCTCTATGCGCGAGCAGGTCCCTGGCGCCGCGGCGCGTTGGCGGGCAGCGCGGGCGTGGCGGAGCCTTCGAGGGTGAGTTGGCCGCCGCTATCCAGGATAATGCCGATGCGCAGCCGGCCTTTGGGCGCGTCAAGGGCCAGAACCTCCTCGTCCGACACGGGAACGTCGGGCTCGACAACTCCGGCGCGGCGGCGAGGCGTCCTATCGCTATGATGCGGACGGCCGCTGACGCGGGCCGTCAGCGCGTCCCACAGCGATGCCTCGCGTTGCGTCAGCCTCTCGACAAGGGCTTGCACCCGCTCGGGCGCGTCCATCGAGACAAGCACCGTACGCGTGTCCAAGCGCGCGACCGTGACGGTTTGCCCTTCGCGAAACTCGGCTGGCGGGATTACGACGTGATCCTTGCCAATTTTGCGTTGACTCATCTCTATCTCCGACCCCACCATCCACCTCCAAATACGAGGGCTTTCTGCATTCCGAAGTCTTACTCTAACGTATCAGGTCAGGCGCTTATGTGCTTTATTGGCCTTGCTCCTCGCTCTACCACATCACCTATTGACACCCACTTCCTCATAGCCGATGATGCGGTTGACGCCGTGCGCGCGCGGAGGGGAGAAGGAGCAGCTAATGGTCTGGTCCGACGACGAGGAGAGTTATAGATCGGCGCGAGACATCCTCGATGGCGCGCGGTCGTTGGCCGTCATCTCGGGCGCCGGTATGTCGGCGGAGTGCGGCATCCCCACGTTCCGTGCCACAGGAGACAATGATGCCTGGAACGCCATGGCCCGCACGCTGACCACTCCAGAGGGGTTCCGCGCCGATCCGCAGGGCGTCTGGAGCTGGTACCTACAACGCCGGCGTGAGGCGCTGGCCGCGTGGCCACACGCGGGATACGAGGCATTAGTCGGGTGGGAGCGCCGGGCCGACGTACACATCGTCACCCAGAACGTCGATGGCCTGCACGCCCGTGCGGGCAGTAGCCGCGTGGTCGAGTTGCACGGAACGCTGCACCGCGTCGTCTGCGCCGATTGCGGCCATGACGTGTCGGGCGTGAGCGACCGGGACGAGGTCCCGCGCTACCCAAGCTGCGGCGGCTACGTGCGGCCAGCCGTGGTCTGGTTCGGCGAAGCCATCCCCGAGGCGGCGGTCCAGGGCGAGGCCGAGGCCATGCTGACCGCCGAGGCAGTCCTGCTGGTCGGCTCCTCGCTGGCCATCAACACCCCCGCCCGCATGCTGCGCTCGACGGAGCGCCGCGGCATCCCCATCGTGGAGGTGAACCCCGAGCCGGCGCTACCGCGAGCCGGCAACGGCCCGTCCACCGCCAACCGCTGAGACCTCCCCGCCGCCACCGTCGTCCTCGCAGGCGTTGCGGGCGCCGTGCTCCCGCGCCTGTTGCGGCTCGACGCCGCGTCCTGATCCCGTCACTCGTTACTCTCTCCGCGCAAACGGCGTAGTTTTTCCTCGGCATCGGCCAGCCGTTGCTCCAGCGCCGCCCGCTGCCGCGCCTCCTCGACTCGCGCTTGCTCCACGCGCTCGAGGCGCTCCTGTACGTCAGCTCGTGCTTGCTCCACGCCAGAGAGACGCCGCGCGGTTTCTCCAAGGTCCTGCTCCAGTTGCCAGTTACGCCGCCGGACCTCGCGAGATAGCTCGATGGGTGTCCCATCGCGGTCGCGCATGCTAAGGAAAGGCTGTGTGGCCCGGAATGACACGTCGAGCGACGCGCTGTGCCACCACCCGCCCCTGTCAGGACGCCACGGGACGTAGGTCCCCGCCGCCAGCCGCCAGGCCAGCAACGGAGTAGACAGGACGTCGCCGGAGGGGTCGAAGACGATGTACTCGGGCACGCCGACCGCGGCGTAGGCCTGGCGCTTGTCGCCCTGGTCGTTGGCCTTCGTCGAGTCGCTCGCCGCCTCGGCCACGAACAGCGGCGCGCCGGTGTCGGCGATGCGCACGGAGGCCATGCCGCCGCTCGGCAAAGGCTGCCGCAGCACCATCACGTCCGGTCGCGGATCATAGTCCGTCTTATTCTTATGCGTCAGCCCGACGAGGGCGACCCCCTCGCACACTCCCCACGCGTTGCCGCGGCGGTCGGCGACGGCTCGCAGCATGTCGGCCAGGGCGCCAATTGCCTCCTGATGCCATTCCGTCCCCACGACGCTGTCCTCCGTATCGCTCAGCAGCGAATCGGGTACGCGATAGGTCGTCGTCCACGTAGCTGTCTGTACCATATGTTTGGTCCTCCGCGAGTCCGTTCGGTCGTAACCATAGTATCACATGCAGGGTCTTGGCCTGCTAGCCCACTTTCGTCGCAGGCGGGGCGCGGGGTGCGGGGCGCGGGGTGCGGGGCGCGGGGTGCGGGGCGCGGGGTGCGCTAGACTGAAGACGATGGAATAACGGGACGCAGTGCAGTAGTTCTTTCCATAGATGAGGATATGCCGCTATGACAACCGGAGACAGACGCGCCGACGTCTCGCTGGCCCGTCTGCTGCCACGCCTGGACGCCCACGTCGCCGCCATGACCGCAACGGCCGCGGGGACGATCGAGTGGCAGGGCTTCAAGGACCGCCTCGCGATCCACTTCGGCGACCTGTTCGGGCTGCTGCTGCGCCTGTATGGCGGGCAGTACGACTTTTTCTACCACCTGGAGGACCTGCTGCTCACGGCGGCGCGCCTGTGGCTGGCCCGGTCGCTCGACCTCAAGGCGCTGGACGCCCGGCGCGCCGCCGACCCGTACTGGTACCGCTCACAGCAGGCTATCGGCGCGGTGTGCTACGTCGACCGCTTCGCCGGCACGCTGGAGGGCCTGCGCGACCGAATCCCCTACCTCAAGGAGTTGGGCGTGACCTATCTGCACCTGATGCCCCTCTTCCTCTCGCCGCGGGGCAACAACGACGGCGGCTACGCTATCAGCAGCTACCGCGAGGTCAACCCCGCGCTGGGGACCATGGCCGAGCTGGAGGCCCTGGCCGCGGAACTGCGGCGCAACGGCATCAGCCTGGTGCTCGACTTCGTCTTCAACCACACCTCGGACGAGCATGCCTGGGCGCGCCGCGCCCGCGCGGGCGACCCCGAGTTCCAGGACTACTACTTTATGTTCCCCGACCGCGCCATGCCGGATGCTTTCCAAGAGCGCCTGCGCGATATTTTCCCCGACCAGCGCCCCGGCAGCTTCACCTACTTTCCTGATGTCGGGCGCTGGGTGTGGACCACCTTCAACAGCTTCCAGTGGGATCTCAACTACCGCAACCCCGCCGTCTTCAACCGCATGGCCGAAGAGATGTTGTTCCTGGCTAACCAGGGGGTGGAGGTGCTGCGCCTGGATGCCCTGGCCTTCATCTGGAAGGAGTTGGGGACGACCTGCGAGAGCCTGCCCGAGGCGCATCTGGTGGTGCAAGCATTCAACCTCATCGCCCGCATCGCCGCCCCGGCCCTGCTGTTTAAGTCCGAGGCCATCGTACACCCGGACGAGGTGGCCAGGTACATCGGCGAGCGGGAGTGCCAACTCTCCTATAACCCGCTGTTGATGGCGCTGCTGTGGGAGTCCCTGGCCACGCGCGAGGTGCAATTGCTGCGGCTCTCGATGCGCGAGCACCTGCGCATCGACCCCCACTGCGCCTGGGTCAACTACGTGCGGTCGCACGACGACATCGGCTGGACCTTCGACGACGGCGCCGCCGCCCGGCTCGGCATCGACGCCTTCGGCCACCGCCAGTTCCTCAACACCTTCTACACCGGCCGCTTCCCAGGCAGCTTCGCCCGCGGACTGCCCTTCCAGGAGAACCCCCGCACGGGCGACGCACGCATCTCCGGGACCTGCGCCTCGCTGGCCGGCCTGGAGCGGGCGCTGCTCGACGGCGGCGCCGCGGAGACGGAGCGCGGCATCGCGCGCATCCTGCTGCTGTACGGCATCGTCCTGTCCATCGGCGGCATCCCGCTGCTCTACCTGGGCGACGAGGTGGGCACGCTCAACGACTATGGCTATCGCGACGACCCGGCCGCGGCCGGCGATAGCCGTTGGGTACACCGACCCGCCACCGATTGGGCGAGAGTCGCACGGCGCCACGACCCGGACAGCGTGGAGGGACGCATCTACGGCGGACTGGCCCACCTGATCCGGCTGCGCAAGGAATCGCCCGCCCTTGCCGCCGGGGAGACCGACGTGCTCGACACGGGCAACGGGCACGTCTTCGGCTACGTGCGCCACCACGAGGGCCAGCGCGTCCTGGCGCTGGCCAATTTTAGTGAGAGGGAGCAGCGCGTCGCGGCCAACGCGCTACGGCTCTACGGCCTGGACGACGCCGTCACCGACCTCGTGAGCGGCGAACGTATCACCCCGCGGGACGACCTCGCGCTGGCCCCCTACCGCCTGGTCTGGTTGGCCGCCGCATAGCCGCATAATGTGCTCAGCTAGCTACCTGGCGTCCTCTGCTATCATGAGGACAATTCGGCGCGGCCGGGATGCGCGTGGATGTGTGGAAGGAGCGTTCGAGATGGCTAACATCGCGATGGAGACGGGGACGATTCCCCAGCAACTCGGGATCGAAACGCGCGGCATCGAGCGGGTATCGCCCGCGGCGCGGACGCACGTCCGCATCGTCGACAACTTCACGATGTGGCTCTCCGCCAACCTGGTCATTTCGACGGTTGCCCTTGGCGCCCTGGCGCGCCCGGTTTTCGGGCTTGGGTTCTGGGATAGCATGGCGGCCATCGTCGTCTTCAACGCGCTTGGCGTGTTCCCGGTGGCCTTTTTCTCCACGCTCGGCCCCCGGTTGGGGCTGCGTCAGATGACCATCTCGCGCTTCTCGTTCGGCTGGGTGGGCGCCAAGATCATGGCGCTCTTCAACGTCGCGGCGTGCATCGGCTGGTCCGCCGTCAACGTCATCGTCGGCGGCCAGTTGATCGCGGCGCTGAGCAACGGCGCCGTCCCGCGCTGGGCCGGTATCCTCATCCTGGCCATCCTGACCACGGTGGTCAGCATCTACGGCTACCGCTACGTCCATCGCTACGAGCGCTATGCCTGGATGCCGATGGTCGTCATCTTCGCGCTGATGTTCATTGTCGCGGCGCCCCACATCACGATCATCCCGACGCCCGCCTTCGGGGCCATCGAGATCGCGTCGCTCATCTCGTTCGGCGGCGGTATCTACGGATTCGCCACGGGCTGGAGCTCCTACGCGGCCGACTACAACGTCAACCAGCCCGAGGACACCTCCCCTCGCCGCGTCTTCTGGCTGACCTTCCTGGGCGTTTTCCTGCCGTGCGCGCTGCTCGAGACCCTGGGCATCGTGCTGACCAGCTGGAAGAACCTGGGCGGTGGCGACCTCTTCGCCGCCGTGGTCAGCCCATTGGGCGGCGCCGGCAAGCTCGTCCTGGTGCTGCTGGCGCTGACCATCATCGCCAACAACATCCCCAACGACTATAGCCTGGGGCTCTCCATGCAAGTGCTGGGCACGGCATTCCAGAGGGTCAACCGCGCCGTCTGGACGCTGATTGGGGCCATCGTCTATATCCTCATCGCCCTGGCCACCGGCGCCAACTTCAACGAGACGCTCAGCAATTTCTTGCTGCTGATCGCGTATTGGCTGGGACCGTGGTCGATCATCCTGATCCTCGAACACGTCGTCTTCCGGCGCGGCCGCTACAACGTGGAGGACTGGAACACGCCAGGCCGGCTGCCGATCGGATGGGCGGCGCTGGTGTCGATGGCGGTCGGCCTGGGCGGCGTCTTGTTGGGCGCGGCGCAGGTGTACTACGTCGGCCCCATCGCGAAGCTGGTCAATCCTCCCTACGGCATCGACGTCGGCTTCGAGCTCGGCCTGGTGCTGGCCGGCATCGCCTACTTCTTCTTGCGGCGGGTCGAACTGGGACAGTCCGGGCGGTAGCACTGCCCCAAAGAATGGGCCTGCGACCGCGGTCGCATGGCAAACCACCGGCCGACTGCGGTCAGGTGCGGACGTGCGCCGCAAGGTAAGCCGCCTGCCTTTGCACTTAGGTGGGCTTGAGGAAGTCCACCTCCTGCTCCTGGCCGCCCCAGGTCACGGTCGTACGCGCCGGCTCGGTGCGCGCCACGATGCGTCCCTCGCGCAGCACCAGGCGGCGCGGCGCCACCAGGCGGATCGCGTCGGACTCGCTCGGCGCGGCGAACACCACCAGGTCCGCCCGGTCCCCCATGTTGAGCCCGTACTCGGTCAGGCCCAGCGCCCGCGCCGGATTGGCGGTGATCATCTCTATCAGGTACCGCAGCTCCTGGTGGCCGGACATCTGACCGTAGTGCGCCAGGACAAAGGCGGCCTGCAGCGGGTCGCCGTAGCCGAGGGGATACCAGGGGTCCATCACCGAGTCGTGGCCGATGCAGACGTTGACCCCGGCCGCGATCAGCTCCTTGACCCGCGTGTGCCCGCGACGGATCGGATAGCCGTCGAACCGCCCCTGCAGCACCGAGTTGTCGAGCGGATTGGTCACCATGTGCAGTCCGGCGCGGCGCAGGTTGCGGATCAGCCGGTAGGCGTAGGCGGCGTTGTAGGAGTGCATCGCCGTGGTGTGGCTGGCCGTGACGCGTCCGCCCAGGCCCAGGCGGATCGTCTCCGCCGCGAGTACTTCCAGGAAGCGCGAGTGCTCGTCGTCGGTCTCGTCGCAGTGGATATCCACCCGCAGGCCGTGCTCAGCGGCCAACTCCGCGACGAATCGCACCGACCTCTCGCCGTACTCGCGCGTCAACTCGAAGTGCGGGATGCCGCCGACCACGTCCGCGCCCAGGCGCACGGCCTCGCGCATCAGCCGCTCGCCGTCGTCGAACGAGTAGATGCCCTGTTGCGGGAAGGCCACGAGCTGCAGGTCGAGCTGCCCCGCGAGCTCCTCGCGCAGCTCGACCAGGGCGCGCAGGGCGCGCAACTGGGGATCGCACACGTCGACATGGCTGCGCACGTGCAGCACGCCGCTGGCCAGCTGCCAGCGCAGCACCTCCGAGGCGCGCCGCTTGACGTCCGCGACCGTGAGGCTTTGCACGCGCTCGGCCCAGATGGCGATGCCCTCGAACAGGGAGCCGCTGACGTTGGGGCGCGGCTCGCCCACGGTCAGCACGGCGTCGAGGTGGATGTGCGGCTCGACCAGCGCCGGCGTGACGAGCGCGCCCGCGACGTCGATCTCCTCGCGCGCCTCGCCCTCTCCATCCGGGGCCACAATCCGGCCGTCGGCGATGCCGATACTCCGTGTGCCCGCCTCTCCCGGTATCCGCGCGTTGCGCAAGCAAAGGTCGATCACCGATACCCCTCCTTTCACCGGACGGTGACGGCGCGGCGCGCTATCGCCGCGTCCGTTTGTAGCCCAATCCTTCGATCGCGGTCCGTAACTCGTCTTTGAAGGCCGAGTAGCGCGTATAGGTGGCGAGCAGCCCCTGGTAGTAGCGGTCAAAATCGGCCGGGCGGCCCTGCAGGCGCCGGATGGAGCGGATGACGGTGCAGTAGCGAGCCGCCAGGGCGTAACCGCCGCGCCCCTTCGCCCCGATGGCTCCCTCGACCAGGTGCTCGTAGAGACGCACGACGCCGTCCAGGACAGGGCCGGCGGGGAGCGACCGGGCGACAGGCTCCAGCAGATCGCCGTGTTCCTGGATGATCTTCGGCGCACTCCGCGCGACCTGAGCCAGCATGTCGTCCGGTTGTTGCCCTCCGGCCGTCAGACCCATCCGCGGCAGCCCGGCGGCGACGACATGCGGCGCGTCATCCGTGGCGTTCCAGACCACCGGCAGCGCCGCGTCGGTGGCCCAGGCGACGGCCGCCTGCCAATCGCCCTCCAACAGATAGGCGAAGCCGAGCAGCCCGGCCACGGCGCTGGCGGAACCGGGCACGGTGCTGATAGTACCCGTGTAGGGCGTTTGGCGCACTCTCGCCAGCACGTACTGCCGCAGCTCGTTCGTGAGGTGCGGATACACCTCGTCCCAGCGGCTAGTCGCCTGGGCCGCCTCGCGCAGTTGGAGATAGACCTCCACCGTGCGCCGTTGCCCGAACAGGACGCGGAACGCCTCCAACGCGTCTTCCGGCCGTTGCAGGCGCATCAACGCCTGTCCGCGCGCCTCCTGGAGGGGTAAGCGGTAGCTGCTGTCGTCCGGCAAGCGGGCCAGGCCATCGTCCGTCCAGGCCAGGGCCTCGTCCCATCGTCCCTGCTCCCTGAGCAGCCCAACCAGATCCTCGTACGGCCAACCCTGGGGCGGGCCGACCTCCCGGCACAGCGCCTCGTAGGCGGGCACATCCCGGTAGCGATGGTAGAACTCGCGCAGCAGGCGGCCGGGATGCGGCAGGCCGAAGGAGAAGCTATTTTGCGCGGATGGCGATCTGGACTGCTCGACAAGCGCGGTCTCCAGGGCCGCCATCCACGCGGGATGGTCCTGCCAGGCGTCGAGGAGGGCATAGCGAACGGGCCCATAATGATCCGTGTTGGCCGAGACGGTGATAGTCCTGCGGGCAGGCTCGGGATCGCTCTCTCCGATGGCCACGAACATGTTCTCTTTCATGGCATCGACATCGATGCGCGGCGTCACCATGGCTGCGGGGTCGGAATACATCACGTCGGAGCCGTCGCCCATGAGCTCGAAGATGCGGAAGAGGGCGATATAGGCCTCAGCGGCGGCGGCGAATTGGCCTGCATCGAACAGGCTCGTGGAGGCGGCGAACAGCCAATCCAACTCGTCGATGCGGCCATCGTCGCCGGAGAGAACATATCCGTCATACTCGTCATAGGAGTCCCCCTCCTCGTCCTCCCGCGCGAATTGCTCGGCGGCGAGCTCCTTGTAGAACTCTTCGATGCGCTCCAGGAGGCCCTCGGGGTCATCCCAATCTATCGCCGTCACCGTCTCCGAGACGGAGCCGAGGGCACGCGTGTCGTCGTCGATCAGGGCGAGGAACCGTTTGTGCTGACGCTCGTCCAGTCCGGTCAGGAAGTCGCGGACCAGCGCGACGGCCTCGTCGAAGGTGTGGCGCCGCAATCGAGCGGCGATGTCGTCGGGAATACTGCTCATACATCTTATTCTTGCACATTTGACATGGGCGAACCAGGTGTCTATCCGCCCACCGTTTGCCAACGGCCGCCAACCTGGAAGGCGGCGTAGGCGCAGGAGATGGCCATGGCAAGCAGGAGCGCGCAAGCGATCGCCAGCGGCGCCGTTGGGACACCCTGGTAGGCGAGCAGCCGCCACCAGGTGTGGGGCTCGACCGTGACGTTCTGGCGCGTCAGCAGCTCGGGCGAGACCTGTCCGGGCGCCGTCCACGTCCCGGCGAGCCCCAGTTGCTGCCAGCTGCCGATGATGGGCGACCATGTCGGGCGGTTGATATAGTCATCCTCCAGGGTCGTGACGTCCACCGGATGTCCCGCCACTCTGACGGTCGCCTGCAGGTAGTGGATATAGGTGTGCGGCTCGTACACCACCAGGGCCGGCGCCTGCGCCACGATGCCCGCCACGATCAACGCGGCAAGCACGCCTGGCAGGACGCGCCCACGCCCCTTCAGAGCCTGTGCGTTGTCAGTCTGGGGGCGCGGGACGCTCGCGGTCGGGAGAGGGGGATGAGTGAGGGCTGCTCTCAGTAGCGGCGCCAGTAACAGCAGCGCCAGCGGCAACACGGGCAGCAGGAAGCGCGGCCCCCACGACCAGCCCCCCACCCAGCGGATCAACACGTTGGCGTGAGCCACGAGGTCGAGCGCGAACACCGTCAGCAGCAGCAGCAGCTCGGGACGCCGCCGTCGCCACAGCATAGCCGCGCCGAGCGGGGCCAGCAACAGCACCGGCGCGTACTCCAACAGGCCCTTGCCCGGGCTGATCAGCAGGCCATAGAGCCCCTCGGCCAACGAAGCCAGGGTATGCGGCGGGTGCGTGTCGCGCATGGCGCTGCCCAGCCCTTCGCTATAGCCCGTCTCCAGTGGCGACCCGAAGCGAGCGGCGTTGTAGAGCGCCAATCCAGCCAATGCGACGGCCAGCGGCAGCACGAACGCCGCGGCGCGTAGCGGCCGTCTCCGTCGCGGAAGCGCGGCGTAGAGCAGCAATGGCGGGGCGAACAGCAGCGATTCGAGGCGCGTACAGACCGCCAGAGCGGTTGCCGCTCCCGCCAGCAGCGGACGCCACGCGGTGAGCCTATCGCGGTCGCGCAGTAACAGGTAGGCCGCCGCCAGCGTGGCGCAGGCCGTCAGGGGCTCGCTGAACCACAGCGTGGCGTAGACGCCGGCGGGAGTGGCCACGGCGTAGACAATCCCCAGCAGCAACGCCCCGCGCGGCGCGGCGCCCAGCTCGACCGCCGCCAGCACGAGCAACGCGGCGGTACAGGCGATGGCCAGCGCAGGGAGCAACGAGGAGACCAGACCCGGCAGTTCCGGGCGATACCAGGACGGGACCACCGCCTCCAGTGCGCGTCCAATCAGGTAGAGCGGGATTGCAAGCAGCGACTGCCCCGGCCCGAACTTGGAGTAGTAGCGGCCGCCCAGGCCGGGCACGCCAATCACCGCGTCGTGGACAGTGACGTCCCAATGCTCCACGATCGAGCGCGTGACCCCGAACATGCTCTGCCCGTCGAACCCGCTGAGCGTGCCCGGTACGACCAGGAGCAGCGCGGCCAGAACACCAAGCCCCAGCAATGCGACGGCCTTCAGAGGGACACCGCGTCCCTGCCCAGGCGGGTGCGGAGACATTCGCATCCCTCTAGCGTCCATACGCAGACCTAGATCAGATACCATACGCCCTACGGGCCCATCGCGGCGGGTACCGCCGTTCGACGATTGCTACATGGCGCGGGCCAAGCGGCCCTTCGGGGCCACTCTCATTGAGGGCCAACGCCAACTCGGGCGCCCGTCCCTCGGACGAGGCGCCCGCGATAAAGAGGAATCGGGAGTCCTCCCTGAAGACTAAATGCTCCGGCCAGTGGTCGTATCGCGGATCAAAGAGACGGACCAAGCCAGCCGTTCCCCGGCGTGCGACCTCCTCGCCTTTCTTGTTATTGCAGTTGGGGCAGGCCCAGGCGTAGTTGTCGATGTGATGGGGTCCACGCCTGCCGGGCTGCGGTGGGACACCCCTTAGACGACCGGCGATGTAGTCTGCCCATCTTCCTGGCGGGATGATGTGCTCGACGTTGAAAGGCGCGGAGGTGGGCTGCAAGCAATACTCGCACGCATCCCGCGCCCGCAGGCTAACGACCGCGCGAACCTCCTCGTTGTGGCGATGGTGAACCGAGCGTCTCAGAAGATCGGCTATGCGGCGCGCGAGCGCCGGATGCGCGGGCGGCGGCATTAGCGCGCTATTCGGGATCGCTGCCGCTCCAGGGCTGCTCGCACAAGCGCATCACGGCGCGTTGGATCGGCCTCGACCTCCTGATACCTGGCAGAAATCGCCGCGCGTTCATTCGCGAGTGCGACCGTGACATCGCCGACATCACGGCCCTCGCGCTCCGCAATCACGTGTAATCCCCGCTCGTACAAACGCCGGTTGTACGCGGCGACGAGAGCGCCCATCTCATCCCGCTCGGCCTCGGTAAGCCCCCGGTCGGCCTGGACATCGTAAAGGTCCTGCAGACGGCGCTCGTGTATCGGCTCGAGGACGCTGTCTATCGCGTCAGAGCGTGAGCGATGCTCGACCTCGGTCGTCCCCTCGGAGGTGAAGACCTCTCCCAATTCGACACCGAGGACGGCCGCGATCGCCCAGGCGAGCTCGAGATCCAGGCGGCGAACTCGCGTCGGCCGCGCCCATCGCGCAAGGGTCCGCTGATCTGCTGTCAGCCCGAAGCGATCCGCGATCGACGCGCGCAGATCGGTTACGCTAACACCCCGACGCCGGAGCACGTCGCCAAGCCGAGAATAGACTCTAATGCTCACTATGCCCCCTTCCAAACTGTCCGTGGTAGCATCCTCCTCATGATACATGCCCCACCCCTGTCTTCTCGACGTTAGCGACTAACGGCTCGGGGCAATGGTGAGGTTGTGCGGCGTGCCCATGCCGGTGAGGGTGAGCGTGAGGGAGAGTCGCCCAGCCGCATCGGTCTGGACCGACCGCGGTTGCCGCACCCCGTCGATATCGATGGCGTACGAGGCGCCGGGGCGGTAGAGGGCTGCGGTTTGCAGGGTCAGCAGACCCGTACCGGCCGCGCTAAATCCGGCCACGGATACGTTGTCCAGGTAGGTCCAGCCTGGCGTACCGCCCGTCCTTGCGCCCTGGTACCCCCACACGCTGAATCCACTGTCCGTCGTGTGGTAGCTCCAGGGCGTGGGCTGCGCCGGCGGGTGCGCGAACGCATCCAGGAACAGCGGCATGGCCTGATGCAGGTCGCGCGTGAAGTGGGGCCAGGTATGGATGCCGAGGCCGTAGTAGTCGACCACGGCGGGGATACTGTTGTGAGCCAGGGCGGCGGCCATATCGTTCAGCGAGGCGTGGCAGTAGGACTCGCGCGAATCGCGGAGGCGGAGGCGCCGCTCGTCCGGTTCGGGCCGGCCGTTGCCGCTGGCCAGGTAGAGCCGCAGCCCGCGCAGGTTGGACGCGAGCTCGACCGGGTCGTGCCCTTGCCAGGACCAGGCGTACGTGCGCGGGTCGCCAAAAACGGAGGTGGTGCTCGGATATTGCCCCTGCCAGTAGGGCGCTTGCAGATCGATAAGGTTGAGGAAGCCGCTGAACGAGGCGGCCGCCACGAACAGGTCCGGGTGCCGCGCGGCGTACGTGAAGGCGCCGAGCCCACCCATCGACGGCCCGGCGATAGCGCGCCCGTCGCGGTTGCCGACCGTCCGATAGTGGCTGTCTATGTAAGGGATCAGCTCATCGATGTGGTAATCTTCCCAGCGCGGTTTGTTCGCGTCAACCGGGTTGGCATACCAGCCTTCCTCGCCATCGGGCATGACCACGATCAGTGGCAGGCGGCGCGCAAACCGCACGACATCGCTATTGGTGGCCCACTGCAAGTAGTTGCCCAGGTGGCCGGCCAGCAGGTAGAGGACGGGATAGCGCCGCGTCGTGGACGCATAGTCGTCGGGGAGCAGGACATTGATGTGCGTGACACTGGCGAGGGCACGGCTATAGAACGACGCGGTGCGCAGATCGGCCGGACTGGCCGCTCCGTGAGCAGCGTGGTGGGCCGCATGGACCTGGCGTCGCGGCATAGAGTGTCGCGGCGTGTTGATGTGTGGCGTGCCGGCCGTCACCGGCATCCATTGTACAGCCATGGCGAGGCCGGCCAGCGCGCCCACGACGGCAAAAGTCTTGATGAGGCGATGCCGCATGATCTCTCCGCACTCCCGTGGTGGTTGCTATTACCCTGTTTAGAATACAGCAGGATCGACCCAACGTGCTACCGGTCGACGATCGCCGACGGCCGCCAACAGGGTCGCCGGCATGGTCATCGCGGGCACAGCCCTGGAAGCGACAGCCCTGGTACAGTGATGGGGCACTGTCCCGGCGCCCCGGCGCAACCGACGTACCCCGCGCACAGGGGGAACACAAAACGATAGGCTTGGTATGCGGAACGTCACTATTGTAGAGGCAAGGCAGGTATGACGGCAACCGTCGCCCCGGCGAAATTCCCGCGCGCGGCCATGGCGCCTGCTGAGCGCCCCCCCACGCCGCATCTGCGAGCCCTAACCGGCCTGCGCCTGGTTGCCGCCTTGCTCGTCGTCATGTTCCACTTTCTCACCATCCATCCATCGGCCGGCGCGGGACCATGGCCTGTTATTGCGCGGATCGGCGCGCACGTCGTCGCCAGCGGCTACACGGGCGTCAGCTTCTTCTTCCTGCTCTCGGGCTTCATCCTGGCCTACACCTATTTGGATGCGCAAGGCCGGTTGCGGGTCACGCGGTCAGGCTTCTGGTGGGCGCGCGTCGCGCGCATCTACCCCGTCTACGCCCTGGCCATTCTGGTCAGCTTCGTGCCCTACCAGCAATGGGGCGCGTGGCACGAACAGTTCTGCGTCGGCGGCCACCCCTTTCTGGAAGGCAACCGTCCGCTGGTGACCTGGCTCGGCGCCATCTTCATGCTGCAGGCCTGGCTGCCCTGCTCCATGACCTGGAACGCTCCGGCGTGGTCGCTGTCGGTCGAGGCGGTCTTCTACCTGCTGTTCCCGCTTATCGCCCTCGGGACGGCGCGCCTGCGCTGGCGCGGCCTGCTCGTCTGCGCGGTCGGCGCCTGGGCGCTGACACTCGCCGCGGCCCTGGCCTACCTGGCCCTGTCCCTCGACGCCTCGGCGATGCGGACGGCCTGGTGGGAACGCTACTGGGCCTGGATCTTCTACAGCAACCCACTGCTGCGGCTGCCCGAATTCCTGATCGGCATCGCCCTCGGGCGCCTGTTCGTGACCCGAACGGCCATGGCGGCCGGGCCCGTCAGGCCCGTCAGGCCCGTCAGGCCCGTCAGGCCCGTCAGGCCAACCGGACCGCCACGGGAGCTATCGGGGCCAATGGCGCTCGCCGGCCTGCTGAGGGCGCGCCACGTCACCGTGCTGGCCGCCGCGGGCATCGTCGCCATCTGGTGCCTTGGGCCGTTGCCGCTGATGCTTTTCAACCAGGTCCTGCTCGACCCGTTGTACGCCGTGCTGATCTACGGTCTGGCCTTTGGTGAGGGCCCGCTGGCCGCGCTCTTCGCTTCGTCGGCCATCGTCCTGCTGGGCGAAGCCAGCTACGCCATGTACATCTTGCACTGGCCGATCAGGTACTGGCTGGGCCACTACGTCCCGCGGCTGCCCCTGGGCACGCCCCCCTTCCTGGCTGCCAGTACGGTCTACTTTTTTGTCTACTTGTGCGTCGTGATCGGCCTATCCGTGCTCTCTTTTCGCTTCGTCGAGCAGCCGGCGCGCCGCGTCATCAACCAGACCGTCAAGCGCCGGCGATGATGGGGATAGGGACGGGGAGCGCGGGCGGCTCGCCCGCCGGTCTGGTAGGGACGGGGAGCGCGGGCGGCCCGCCTGCCGGTTCGGCCACGACGGGGAGCGCGGGCGGCCCGGCCGCCTGTGTGACTAGCAAGGTGTTGATGATTGCAACAGCGCGCTAGCAACCTCGGCGGGCGAACCGCCCGCGCTCCCTCCGCGGAGATCCCCGCGCAGCCACACGCGGAAGACCGCGTGGCGCGCGTGGAAATGGTTTTACTCTTCGGGCTGTTGGTCCTCTGCCTGGCCTTGCGTACGGCTCAGCTGCTGGCCTGGCCTATCTTCGTCGACGAAAGCCTCTACATCCGCGCGGCGCAACTGATGGACCCGCACGTGCCCGCGACCCTGTTCACCCCGGAGAGCGCCGAGCTCGGCGGCGATCCCCCGCTCTTCGCCTGGCTGACGGCTCCGTTGCTTCACCTGCTGGCCGATCCACTGCTGGCGGCGCGGCTCACCTCGGCGCTCATCGGTACAGTGGGCCTGCTGTGGACCTGGGCCACTGCACGGACGCTCTGGGGTCCTCGCGCGGCCCTGCTGGCGGGCCTCCTCTACGCGCTGTGCCCGTTCCTGCTCTTCTATCACCGTATGGCCCTGCTCGACGGTCTGGTCGCCACCTGCGGCGCCGGCGCGCTCTACTACGCCGTGCGCCTGGCGCGACGTGGGCGCGCGTTCGACGCGGGCGCCCTCGGCCTGTGTCTCGCCGCGGGCCTGCTGACCAAGATCCTGGCCGCGAGCCTGCTCCTTTTACCGTTGCTGGCGGTCGTGGCCGCCCGGCCGCGCGACCGGCGCTCTGTCGCCAGGGGCGCGGTCGCCGCCGCGGTTCTTGGAGGGGCGCCGTACGCGTGCCTGGCCCTGTGGCCCTACGACAACACGCCCTACTCGTTCGTCTTCCATGGCCACCTGCAGGTGAATGGCGGCGTCGTCGGCCTGCTGAGCGTTATAGGGGGCCAGGGAGCGAGTTGGGCCGAGGCATTGTGGCTCTATCTGACGCCGCCCATCCTGCTGCTCGCCGCGCTCGGTCTATGGGCGCTGCGACGCGAGCGCATGGCGCTGCTGCTGGGAGCTTGGGCGCTGCTGGGCAGCTTGCCGGTGGTGGCGCTGCCCAATCGCCTGTTCGTGCCGCGCTACTTCCTCTACATCGCCGTTCCCATCGTCGTGCTCGCCGCGCGCGGCCTGCTCCTGCTGGCCGACGGCGTTCGCGCCCACCTGACCATGACCAGACCGCGACCGTTGCTCCTGTCGGGCACGGTTGCCGTCGGGCTGATCGTCCTCCCGGCCATCGTCGCGGACGCGACCATGATCGCGACGCCCACGCGCACCCTGCTGCTGCCCGCGGACCGCTTCCAGTACGTGACGGGTTGGCCCTCCGGCTACATGCTCGCGCCGGTGGTAAACCTCCTGCGTGATCGGGCGCGGCATGGCCCGATTACGGTCGTCTCCGAGCCGAGCAACCCCCCGCTGGACATGCTGCGCATCGCGCTGGTCAACGACCGATCGATCACCCTGGCCGTGACGGGCGCCGCCGACCCGCGCACCCTGCGCGCCTTCCTGCGGCAGGCGAGCCGCGACGGCGGCGGGAAGGCCGGCCAACTCTATCTGATCATGCACTACACCTCCGATTGGCCGCCTCCCGTCGCGCCCGATGGCGCAATGCTCCTGGTCAACACGGGGGCCTTGCGGCTGGTGCTACGCGCGCGCAGTCTCGACGGAGCCAGCCGCTACGACCTCTACGCGGCGACCCCCACTCCCCATCCCTAGACTGCATTATTTACGTAGGGGGCACGTTCACGGCCAGCGTATCGGCCATGAATAATCCAGGTTAGATGGCTAGCCCGTCCTCGCGGCGACGGATGACGAGCAGCCCGAACTGGTACATCTCGAACAGCTCGAGCCCGAAGGGGAGGTAGCCGAGATAGCCGGGCAGCGGCATCTCGAAGAGGTGCGGGAACCCATCGACGAAAGGGACGGTGTAGTACCACTGCGGCAGCGCCGGGTAGTTCCACATCTCCCAGAAGAAACCGCAGCACAACGCGGCCAGAGGCAGCGTCACGAAAAAGCGCCAATCGCGCGCCAATAGGTGGCCCATCGACGACTTGCGACGCGCCAGGTTGTTGATGGGGTCGAGCATGAAGGTGACGCACAGCCAGACAAACCCGAAGGCATAGCGCGGAAAGAACACCGCCAGGGCCAGCATGGCCACACCCGCGCTCCCCTCGGCCACCGCCCACCCTGTCCGCATGCGTGGGCCGACCGCCGTGGCCCAGAGGCGCGGCCGGAAGACGGCAAAGGTCGCCAGCAGTTCGGCCATCTCCATCACGACCGGCAAGACGGTGCTGAAGTCGAGCGACGAGATGACGTGGTAGCCCAGCCACGAATAGGGATGATCGAGCCGATAGTGCCAGTTCTGCACCGGGACGTTCAGGATTTCGTAGACCCACCAGCACGGGATCGAGAACGCGAACAGGCCGACGAAGCGCCACGCGCCGCGCGTCAGAATCGAGGTTCCTCGCCGGGCCACGTTGAGCCCGTCGAGCACCAGGATAAACCCGAGCCACAACGGAAAAAACGTGTAGGGCCAGGGGCCGATGCGCGCCCAGGATGAGGTCCAGGCCAGCACGTTCAGCAGCAGCCCAAGATATGCGTGGCGGGGCAGCCGGGCCAGAAAGGAAGGGGTAGCGGGCGCGGCGGGCGCGGCGGGCGTGGCAGGCGCGGCGGGCGCGCGGTCGGTCAGGTTTGTCGTCTCGAGCATGTGTCCTATCCGGCCAAATAAGGGGCCAAGGGGCGAAGGGACAGAGGGGCAAAGCGGGACAGGGTCGCAATAGATCAGCGCTCCACGATACCGGCGCATCGGAATGCCAGTATAAGAGTACCAGAGTCAGCGATCACAACGACAGCGGCGTAGAGGCCTCCGGGTGTGCCCCGAGATTGTGATCGTGCGTGCCGACGGCCTGACCTTGAAAGGTCATGGCAGGGGACGGACCTTAAAAGGTCGGCGTGAGAGTCCGCCGCACGGTAGGTTCGCGCCGGGTGCGTGCCAGGGGAGACCCTTCAGGGTCCGTGCCCTGCCATGACCATTTATGGTCAGGCGGCAACCACAATCTCGAGGTGCACCCGAGGCCTCCTCCTTCCATCAACTCAAGCTGACGAAAGCAGGCGACCCCTACAGTACCGCGATGAAAAAGGGCAGAGGACGAATGATAGGGCGAAGGGCATCCGGAGGTTATGGAGCCACGTGACCTATGTCCCGACTATCGGGCCAGAATAGGTTCCTATTAGGCAGTGCTTGCCCCTACCAACACAATTGCACAACAGCCTGATCGCTCGCCTGGCGCGGGTCCGCTACCGATACCAGCGCGGGTACTGTGGAGAGACTCGCACAGGCACCGGCACCGGCTGGGGTTGCCGCGGGCGAAGGATGTTGCGCAGGGCCTCAACAAGCTCTCGTAGTACTCGTTCCATCGTTGCCTACTCGTAAACTTCCTGCATGTCTACGGAGACGTTGCATTGCCCGTCGCAGTGCAGCGTCGCCGCTGGGACACCGATACTCACATTATGGCAAACCGCGTGCCACCGGCGCATATGAGGGATGTACTGAGGGACCATTCTCTCCGCACTCTCTTAGTATACCGCAAGCTACACTCTTCCCATACTCCTCTCCAATAGGACATCCGGGACGTGCCCTCGCCCTCCTACCGTCATCGTGCTGTGACGTCTCGGGACCACCTCGATGCATTGCAAGCGAAGGTCACGCTCCGCGCCCGGATCACCGCGGAGGGTTGGTCGGGCATCATTCCTCTGGTGGGCCGTCGTGAGATGCGCTTCGAGGTACAGACCACCATCGCGTAGGTCGGACTCGTCGCGCCGTCCGTCAGGCCCCGGCGTCCAGCGCGACCCTGATGCTGCCGCCGCACGCGGCGAGACGCTCGCGGGCCGCGGCGGACGTGAGGCCCGCGCGGGCAGCGACGATCGCCGTCCTGGGCTCGTCGCCCGCCTCGCGCAGCAGGGCCGCGGCCTCCGCTTCGTCCAGCCCCGTCGCGCTGGCCACGATGCGCGCCGCGCGCCGCCGCAGCTTCTCATTGCTGGCGCGCACGTCCACCATCAGGTTGCCGTAGGTCTTGCCCAGCAGGACCATCGCGCCCGTGCTGAGCATGTTGAGCACCATTTTCTGCGCGGTGCCCGCCTTGAGACGCGTCGAGCCGGCGACGACCTCGGGGCCAGTCAGCGGCGCGATCATGATGTCGACACCCTCGGCCAGCGGCGTGCCCGCGTTGCAGGTCAGACCAATGGTCAGCGCGCCCTGCTCGTGGGCGTAGGCGACGGCGCCCAGGACATAGGGGGTGCGGCCGCTGGCGGCGATGCCCACGAGGGCGTCGCGCGCGCTAACGCCCAGCCGCGCGACGTCGGCGCGTCCAGCCTCGGCGTCATCCTCGAGCCCCTCCACCGCCCGCGCGAAGGCGTTCGCCCCGCCGGCCATCCACCCGACCACCTGGTCGGGAGCGGTATTGAACGTGGGCGGACATTCCACGGCGTCGAGCACACCCATGCGGCCGGACGACCCCGCCCCGATGTAGATCAGCCGCCCGCCCTGTCGCAGCCGCGCGGCGATCTCTTCGACCGCCCGCGCGATGCGCGGCAGCTCGCGCGCCACGGCGCCGGCCACGGTGGCGTCCGCCGCGTTCATGGCCTGCACGATCTCCAGGGGGCTCATGCGGTCGAGCGCGGCCGTCGCGGGGTTGGCCTGTTCCGTCTCCAGCGTGCCGAGTATGGCGTCTTGGTCATCCGGCATATCATCCTCTTCTCGTTACCGTCGATCACGACAGGCGCCATCCCCACGCCTTGCGCCTGCTCCGCCCGGCGCCGCCGATTGGCATAGGACGCCTGTATCCCACGAGGCCCTTCTCAGTCGCTATCCTACCACAGGCCGTTGCGCGGACGCACATCATGATCTTAAGCAGGCGCGGCAGCCTGTCCCGATAGCGAGTGTATTGGTCGAGGGTGATCGAGCGGTTGTGCGCGACCGCATTGCGAGCATCCCTCGCCGTCTCCACGAGCGAGGTCGCCTCTGTCGTCGTGATGGTGTCGCCGGACCGCGTGACCAAAATGCCCCGTGATCGCGTACGCAGATGCAGATGGATGACCATCTGGAGGGCGTGTTGCCTCATAACTGTATACCGATATAATACCAGCATAAGGCTCGTCGAGGGGGACGGGGCCCTGCCAGCGTGAGGAGAACGGGTACCGGCGTAGCCCGCCAGGTAAACCATCTGCCGCCACCAATCCCACACAGCGCGAAGCCCAGGGTGGCGCCACCCTGGGCTTCGCGCTGTGTGACACGTCGTATCCCTCGACGCCCCTGCCAGATACATATTGGCCGCAGGCGCAGGGATATTCTTGCTCATCGTGGCCTGCGAAGACGTTGTCGACGCGCTGAGTAGACAGATAGTTGTCGAGGAAACGGCGCCACGCCTCCCCGTTGGACACGATGTAGTGGAGGTCGAACCGCGCACGCCGCCCAGCCCAAGCCCAGTCCAACCTCAGCCCAATGGGTCTCGTCTAACACGCCCACCAGGCATTCTAGCCTGTTGACAAGGTACTTAGGTACATGTATGCTAAAGGTACTTAGGGGGTAAACCATGAATACGCAAGCGCCCATCAAAGTCAACAATGCCACGAAAGAGCGCATTCGCTACGTCGCCGCCCTCACTAATATGAGCCAAGCAGAGGTTGTCGACCGCGCGATTACGGAATATGCGGCGCGCCATGCAGACGAGATTGCCAAAGGGATGCAGCGCGCTCACGCGGCCCTCGCTTCCGGTGACGCCGCGATAGCCGCTTACCTCCTCGACGAGCCCCTCGAGAACGTACAGCGCGTCGCGGGGCCCTGACCCCAATCCTAGCGAATCCCTAGCTTTACGATCTCAGCCCAGTCCAGGGGTCCCGTAGGCCAGTCGGTGCGGATCTCGAAGAGAGCCGGCGCAACATGGTTTTCCAGCGCCGCGAAGAGGATGTCTCGAAGCTGGGGGTGGACGAAGGCGCCGTCAGTTGCGCGGGTGCTCAGGGCGCACCAAATCTCCTCGCTATAGTCACTGCGAATGACAAGAGCACGACATGGCGCCCAGCCACCGAGATCCCGGTACTGCTCCTTGCCGGGCGCGGCCAATGCCTCGTTCAGCAGTTCCAACAAATCGCGCCGAAGTTCTCGCTGACGGCGAATGACGATCTCAGCACGGTCTCGGAGATCGTCAGTTGCTGCAGGTAGCAACTGACCGCGAGCCTGCAACTCAGCAAACCAGACGTAGGCGTCGTCCTCAGTCCCCTCCTCACGCCGACGAGCGGCGCAGAGCCAGACCACCTGGTGAGCGTCATCTACCCAGGTCGCGCCGCGATAGGATGAGACGCGAATCCTATACACGAGCGGGTTGCCGATGGCAAGGATGCGCTTCTGCCCCTTCGGCGATGTCGGCGTGACACGCCTTAACTCGTTGAGAAGAGGGTGATCCAGGTCGCTCAAATCCACGTCTAGTCCGGGCACGGGGATCCCAAGATCGGACAGGAGGCAGCGAAGCGTAGGGCGACCGCGACGCTCTGACGACATCAGTACGGAGTCACAACAACTGATCGGCCTACGCGGAGCCGAACAACGGCTGCGAGATGAGGGCAAGACGTGTCGTCATTGTGCGGCTTCTACCAGTACTGGCTGCCCACTGGCGACCGACGCGTAGGCCGCCCGCACCACCTCCACGGCGCGCAGGCCGTCCTCGCCGCTGGCTAGCGGCGGGCGCCCCTCGCGCACGGCGGCGACAAAGTCCTCGATCAGCAGCGTATCCCCATCCTCGCCCCACCCGACCCGCGCGCCGCGAACCCTTGTGTTGCTGTACAGCTCCGTGTGCTCAGCGAGATAGTCGAACGTGGCCACGCCCTCCGTGCCGCTCACCTGCATCGTCACGTCGCCCCAGGTGGGGAACGCCTTGTCGGGGCGCGACCAGCTTGGGTCGAGGCTGGCGAACCCTCCCCCGCTGAGGGTCATGGTCAGCAGCGCGCAGTCCTCCACGCCCAGCTCGGGTGAGAACCGCGTGTCGGCCTCCGCGTACACGCCAGTGATCTCCTCGCCGGTGATATAGCGGATGGCGTCGACCACGTGCACGGTATGGTCCGTGATCACGCCGCCGCCGGAGAGGGCTCGGTCCACGAACCAGCCGCCCGGATTGGTCCCACGGTTGGTTCCGCGAATCATCAGCACGCGGCCCAGCGCGCCCGCCCCGATGCTGGTGCGCAGGTCCAGCAGCGCGCTGGCATGGCGCACGGGGAAGGCCGTGGCCAGGATCACGCCGGCCTCCCGGCAGGCGCGCACCATCTCCCGCGCGTCGTCCACGGTCGTGGCCAGCGGCTTCTCACACAGCACGTGCTTACCCGCCCGCGCCGCCGCCAGAGTCAGCTCGCGATGGCGCACGTTCTCCGAGCAGACGATGACCGCGTCGCAGCGGTCCAGCGCGCGGTCGAGGTCCGCCTCGAAGACTGTTCCCCACTCGGCCGCCCGCGCCTGCCCGCGCCCGGCGTCGTCGTCCCACACGGCCGCCAGCGTCGCCAAGGGCAACTCGCGCAGGGCACGAGCGTAGGATTGGGCGTGCATGTGCGCCGCGCTCAGGATGGCCACCCGCAACTCTTTATTGTCCGAGGTCATCGTCTAGGCCTTCCCTTCCAGGTGGATCACCTTACCGGTCGCCGCCGACTCCAACCCGGCCAGCGCCACGCGCAAGGATTCCAGCGCCTCGGGCGCGGTGCAGCGCGGCGGCTTGCCCCCCGCGAACCAGGCCAGCCAGTCGATATCTTCCCGCTCGTAGGGGCCCGCACGGCGCGACTGGGAGATGGGAACCTCCACCCCGGGTCCGGCCGCCGCTGTCTGCCGCAACTCGATCCGCAACGGCTTGGTGGTCACGTTGTCGGTCGCCAGCACGCCGTCGGTCCCCGCGACCTCCACGCTGGTGCGGAACCCCTGCGGGTAGCACCAGTTGCCCTCAGCGTACGAGATCACGCCGCTCCTGTGGCGCAACGAGACCATGGCCCCATCGTAGCCGGGCATATCCTCGATGCGGCGCGCGTAGACCCTGCTGACGGGACCGAAGGTCCACAGCAGCCAGTCCAGGTCGTGGATCAGCATGTCCAGCAGCACGCCCCCGCTCATCTCGAAATCCCCGTACCAGTTGGCCCAGGCGTGCGGATGGGACGCCCCGCGCGTCACGCGCGCCGTGGCCACCTCGCCGACCGCGCCGTCCAGCACAAGTTGGTGCGCCTGGGCATACTCGTCGAACCAGCGCACCACGTGCCCCACGGCCAGCTTGGTACCGGCGCGCTCGGTCGCGGCCAGCATGGCCTCGCCCTCCGCCAGGGTACGGGCCAGCGGCTTCTCGCAGAACGCATTCTTGCCCGCCTCCGCGGCCTGCACGACGTATCCCTTATGGAAGGGCGTCGGAACCGTGACGACCACCGTGTCGACGTCGTCGCGCTCGATCAACCGCGCCGGATCGGGTTCCACCGCGGCCCCAATGGTGTCGGCGAGCGTTTGCGCGCTGCCCGGCTCGACGTCGGCCACGGCCACGACCCGCGAACCAGGCAATTTGGAGAGGATCAAGCCGTGGTACGTCCCCATATTCCCCGACCCGATGATACCTATATTTGCCACAGGCTCTCTGCCTCCTCCACGTTTCAATGCAATCTAATCCAACCGGCTCACACCGGCGACAAGCGGATCAGGTCAATCGGGAGCGCGGGCAAGCCGCGTGGCTTGCCCGCGCTCCCACTGACGTCATCGTACCTCAACCGACCGCAGTCGGCCCGTGGTTTGCCATGCGACCGCAGTCGCAGGCTCAGGCTCAGCCAGGACCGCCCATCCGCTGTGCGGCGCGCGCGACCTGCTGCCCGATACGCATTACGTATGCCTCGACGTCGGAGCGATCCTGGGCGGTCGGGAACACCTCGGCCGTCAGCGGACCGTCGTAGCCGGACCGTCTCAAGGCCCCGCCGACGGCCTCCCAATCGACGTCGCCGGCCCCGATGTCCACGAAGCCGTCGAGCGTGCCGACCGCGCGGCGGAAGGCTTTGAGGTGGACCCGGCGGATGCGCGGGCCAAGGATGTCGATCCAGTGCTCGGGATAGCCGTAGAGCAGGACGTTGCCGACGTCAAAGTACACGCCCACCCGCTCGCTTGCCGCCTCGTCGACGAACTGCCGCATCTCCAGCGGACTCAGCAGGAGCTTGTTCCACACGTTCTCTATGGCCAGATCCACGCCCGCGCTCGCCGCCTGGGGCGCCAGGGCGACCACGAACTCGCGGGCGCGCTCATAGGCCACGTCGTAGCGGACCAGCGGCCCGCCCATCGGCTCCCCCACCCCTCCCGGGACCACCAGGATGGCCCCTGCCCCCAGCGCATGGGCCAGGGACAGCTGCCTCCTGGCGATGTCGGCCGCCTTGTGGCGCGTCGCCGCATCGTCGGACGTCGGAGAATACCGCCAGTAGAGGCCGGTGGCCAGCCCGCCGACGCGCAACCCCGCCTCCTCGACCGCACGGCCCAGCGTCCGGGCGTCCTCGTCGCCGGTGCGCAGGCCAAGCTCGCCATCCTCGTCCAGGTTAAGCTCGATCGCCTCGAAGCCCGCGCGCTTCACCAGGGCGGACGCTGCACGGACGTCGAGCCCCGGCATGGCCCACTGATTGATTCCCAGGACCCAACTCACGCTCTCACTCGTCCACCCCGCTCAACCGGCCAACTGGTCTAGACTTGATGGGTAGGATAGCAGTGCCGGCCATTCCCTGTCAAGGCATATCGGCACACAGAAGCCGACGGCCTGACCCTGAAGGGTCATGGCAGGGGTTGACCTTAAGAGGTCGGTACGGCAGCAACAACAGCACTGACCCTTCAGGGTCCGTCCCTGCCATGGTCCTTCAGGGCCAGGCGCGACCACTATCGCGGGGCGCGCTCGAGGCACCTCCAGATTCCAGAAAACTTCTTGAGTCGCCATTTGTGGCGCAACCAGGGCCGCTCATGCTCTTGCACACGGCGCCTGAGCCCTCACAGCCCTCTTATTGGAGGGCTATCGACGGCAACATGCCCTGCTCGTCGGGCCGGTCGCTGCCTCTCGTTGACCATAACGCACGCCCCGGTCCATCCGCGCAGGTGTTCAGGCGGCTGTTTACCCGCCTCTAACCTCCTCGTAGAGTTTTCTGGAATCTGGAGGAGGCACGTATTGACGGCCCACGCAATCCGTGCTATAGTTCGGCCTAACTGGTACAGACAAGTTGGCAGGCCGATCGGCGATGCGGACGGTTCGCCCGCGGGTTGGGACGGACCTGGCAGCGCCGAGACGGAGAGACCGAACACGCCGGATGTCGAGCACGGTGTCCGGGCGATAGCGAAGGAGCCAGCCCCATGGATGCCGCCATGACCACCGCGCCAGGCACGACGCCCGCGACAAAGGCGATCCGCCGGGGACCGCTCGCGCAATTGCGGCGCCAGCGCTGGCTGACGCGCATCGTCAGGGCCGTGATCACGGTCTACGTCGTCATCACCATCACCTTCTTCCTGATCCGTCTGCTGCCGGGCGATCCCGCCGACGTCTACGAGTCGCAGTTGATCCAGCAATACAACATCCCGGCCGCGCAGGCGCGCGACATGGCGTCCCACCTCTTCGCCATCGACCTGAACAAGCCCATCGTGCTGCAGTACGTCGACTACATCGGCAACCTGGCGCACGGCAACCTGGGCACCTCGATCCTGGCGTCCGGGACACCCGTGACCACGATCCTTGGCCAGTTCGTGCCCTGGACGCTCTTCTCCGTGGCCATCGGCCTGCTGATCAGCTTCGTGGTGGGTACCCTGCTCGGCCTGGTGATGGCCTACTGGCGCGAGTCATGGCTCGACCATGCCCTGACCGCGTTCGCCTCCGTCTTCAGTTCCATACCCAACTATCTGGTCGGCCTCTTCATCCTGATCGTGGTCGGCGTGCAGCTCCATTGGGTCGACCTTGGCTCCATGCGCGGCACCAACTCGGTCCAACCCGGCTTCTCGCTCGCTTTCGTCGGGGACGTGCTGTATCACGGACAGCTGATCATCATCACCTATGCCGTCACGCTGATGGGTACCTGGATGCTGACCATGAAGAGCAACGTGCTCAACGTGCTGGGCGAAGACTACGTGACCGTGGCCAAGGCGCGAGGGCTGCGCGAGGGGCGCGTGATGCGGTCCTACGTGGGGCGCAACGCCGTTTTGCCGGTGGTCTCGCAACTGGCCACCCTGATCGGCGTGCTGGTCAGTTCATCGGTGCTGGTAGAGACGGTCTTCGCCTACCCGGGCGTGGGCTGGGAGCTGATCAACAGCATCAACCAGCGCGACTATCCGGTGATGCAGGGAGGGTTCCTGGTCATCACGGTGATCGTGGTGCTATCCAATCTACTGGCCGAGACGCTGTACGGCAAGCTCGATCCGCGCATCGGATCGCGAGGGAGGTAGCATCGTGGCGAACGTAGTCCATACCGCCCCGCGCGTCGCGCCGGGCGGCGGGGCGCTCAAGGTGTTCATGGGAGCGGGGCGCTTCGTACGGCTGATGGCCCGCAACAAGGCGGGCTTCGCGGGCTTCCTGGGCGTCGTCTTCTTCCTGATCGTCTCGTTCATCGTACCCATCTTCCTACCCATCAGCACCGACACGGTGGTGGGCGACATCCTGCAGCCGGCGACCTGGGCGCACCCCCTGGGTACCGATCTGGAAGGGCGCGACGTCCTGACGCAGGTAATCCACGGGGGCGCCGACGTGCTGGTCATCGGCTTCCTGACCGCCGCCCTCACCACGGCCATCGCCGTCGCCCTGGGCTCGCTCACGGCGTTCATAGGCGGCTGGTTCGACGAGATCGTGATGGGTGTGACCGATATCGTGCTGTCGATTCCGCAGTTCCCGCTGCTGGCCGTGCTGGCGGCCTTCATCTCGCTTGGCAACATCTACGTGGTGTCCCTGGTGCTGGCCCTGTTGGGCTGGCCGTTCCTGACGCGCGCGGTGCGCTCGCAGGTGCTCTCGCTCAAGGAACGCGACTATGTGGAAGCCGCGCGCTCGCTCGACCTGGGCACGCCGCACATCCTCTTCCGCGAGATCTTGCCCAACATGATGTCGTACGTGGCCATCAGCTTCACGCTGGCCGCTACCGGCGCCGTCTACGCCGAGGTCGGGCTGATCTTCCTCGGGCTGGTGCCCCTCACGGGCACCAGTTGGGGCCTGATGATGAACCAGGCGGTCAAATACGGCGAGGTGTACAACCAGCAGGCCATCCTCAATATCCTGGGGCCGGTGGCAGCGGTGGCCCTCTTCCAGCTCTCGTTGGTCTTCATGACGCGCTCGCTGGAGACGGTCTTCAATCCGCGCCTGGCTCGGGAAGGGTAGGAGGAGGACGATGTCTCAGACAGTACGGACACAACCACCCGCGCGGACCGACAGCCCCATCACCCGGGCCGCGAGCCCCGCTCCCGTCAGTGGCGCGGCGACAACGGCGCCGGTACCGGCCGACGTCGTCCTGTCGGTGCGCGACCTGTGGATCGAGTATCGGGCGCGCCGCGGCATGGTCAAGGCCATCCGCTCGGTCTCGTTCGACCTGCGCCGCGGGGAGAGCCTGGCCCTGATCGGCGAGAGCGGCTCCGGCAAGACCACCGTCTCGCTGGCCTTGATAAGAATGCTGGACAGCGCGGCGCGCGTGCCGCGCGGCCAGATCCTCTACCAGCGCGACGGCCGTGTGTCCGACGTGCTGGCGCTCTCCCCCGAGGCGCTGCGCCTCTACCGTTGGCGCGAGTGCGCCATGGTGTTCCAAGGGGCGCAGAACGCCTTTAACCCGGTGATGAAGATCTGGAACCAGATGCTGGACACGGCGCGGGCGCACGGCATGAACAACGTCAAGGAGGTGCGCCGGCGAGCGGACGACCTGCTGCGCCGCGTGCAACTCGAACCCGAGCGCGTCCTGCGGTCGTATCCCCATGAGCTGTCGGGCGGCATGAAGCAGCGCGTCTTGATCGCGCTGGGCCTGCTGCTCGACCCGCAAATCCTGATCCTCGACGAGCCGACGACGGCGCTGGACATCCTGACGCAGCGTTCCATCATCACCCTGCTGCGCGGCCTCAAAGAGGAACTGGGGTTCTCCACCATCTTTATCTCGCACGACCTGTCGCTGGCCGCCGAGTTGGCCGACCGCGTGGCCACCATGTACGCGGGCCGCGTGGTGGAGCTGGCTCCGGTGGAGGAGATGTTCTACCACACGCGGCATCCCTACACGCTGGGCCTGCTGCACGCCGTACCCACGCTGACCTCGGGTAAGGACATCGCCTCGATCCCAGGATCGACGCCCGACTTGATCGATCTGCCCTCCGGCTGCTCGTTCCATCCGCGCTGCCCGTTCGTGATGGAGCGTTGCATGGGACCGGAGGAGCCGCCGGACTACGTCGTATCCCCGGATCATACCTCGATGTGTTTCCGCTGGCAGGACCTGGCGGACGAGGAACAAGCAGCCCAGACCGCAGTCCGCGTGGCCGCCGAGCGGGAGGCCCTATGATCGACACATCCGCCACGCCCACGCCCCTCCTTCAATTCGACAACGTCAGCCGCATCTTTGACACGCCGCGCGGCCAGGTACCGGCGGTGGACCGCGTCTCGTTCGACGTCCCGCCCGGCGAAGTGCTCTGCCTGGTGGGTGAGAGCGGCTGCGGCAAGACCACCACCGGCAAGATGGCCGCGATGCTGCTACGGCCGACCTCGGGCCGCGTCCTGGTGGAAGGCAAGGACATCTGGAGGCTGCCCGAGCGCGAGTTCAAGGGCTATCGCAAGGCGATCCAACTGATCCACCAGGACCCCTACGCCTCCCTGAACCCGGTGCACTCGATCTCCGACACGCTCGCCGCGCCGCTGCTGCGCCATAAGGTCGCGCGGTCGCGCCGGCAAGCGGTCGAGAAGAGCATCGAACTGCTGCAGATCGTGGGGCTGACCCCGCCGGAAGACTTCCTCTCCAAGTATCCGCACCAGCTCAGCGGCGGCCAGCGCCAGCGCGTCTCCGTGGCCAGGGCGCTGACGGTCGAGCCGCGGCTGATCGTGGCCGACGAGTCCGTGTCGATGGTCGACGTGTCGATGCGCGTCAGCCTGCTCAACATGTTGCTGGGGCTGAAAGACCGCCTGGGCGTGACCTTCCTCTTTATTACGCACGACCTGGCCGTGGCGCGCTACTTCGCGGCGGCCGGCCGCATCGGCGTGATGTACCTGGGGCGCATGGTGGAGCTTGGACCGGCGCCGCGCGTGATCGCGGACCCGGAGCATCCCTACACCAAAGCCCTCCTTGGCGCTATCCCCGAGGCCGATCCGCTGCGCACGCGGCGCAAGGACCTCTCGGCGTTGCGCAGCATCGAGGTGCCGAGCCTGCTCAACCTGCCGTCCGGATGCACGTTCCACCCGCGCTGCCCGCGCTTTGAAGAGGGGTTGTGCGACGTGGTACCGCCGGAACTGGTCTCCCTCGCCCCGCGCTACTCCGTCTCCTGCCACGTGGCCGTGCGCGAGCACCAAACGGCGACGACGGGAGGGCGGACCGAGCCGGCGCCGGAGCCGGTCCGGGTGGGAGAGATAGCATGATACCGTCATCTTGAGTGCGGCCCCGCGGTCATTGGCAGCGCGCGGCCCTGTAGCGGAGCGATGTTTGCCCGCCACGCATACGTATCTACCAGGAAAGGAGGGGATGCCACAAAGCGAGACCTGCCCGGCGCGCCGACCTATGCGCGCCTTCGACCACCGTCATGATTCATTTCACAAGGAGAGATCGTTCTATGTCCGAGGAACAAGAGCATTCTATCGCCGCTCAGGAGACAGAGGCGTCCCCACCCGAGTCCGGGATCAGCCGCCGCCGCGCCTTGCAGGTCGCGGGCGCCGGGGCGGCTGTCGCCGCGGTCGGCATGGCCTTACCGGGAGGGCTGGTCGAGGCGGCCGTCTCGTCCCACCCATCGGGCGCCGCGACCCGCGAGTTCCACTCCGCCTGGCCCTACGTCGCCCCGCCCCAGGGCCACTTCAACCACTACTCCTCCGATGGCAACGCCATCCTGATGGGCACCGCCATCTACAACGATCTGATTCAGATGCCGCTGGCCAAGTACCTGTGGGCCTCGCAAACCTACGTGCCCTACATGGCCACGTCGTTTAAGTTCGTGGGGTCCACGTTCGTGGTCACCCTGCGCCAGGGCACGCACTGGAGCGACGGCTCGGAGTTTACCTCCAAGGATGTGGTCACGTCCTTCAACATCCGGCGCCTGCTGGCCAACTCGGAGTGGAGTTACCTCGACAAGGTGTCCGCGCCCGACAAGTACACCGTCGTGTTCCACATGAGCAAGGGCGCCAGCGTGGTACAGCGCTACGTGCTCGAAGCGACCATCACCGCCGACTCGGTCTACGGCAAGTTCGGCAGCCAGGTTGCCGCGCTCGTCGCCGCCGGCAAAGACCCGCAGACGGCCCCGGAGGCCAAGGGCATCCGCCTGGCGCTGGACCAGTTCCGGCCGCAGGTGGCGGTGTGCAGCGGGCCGTTTATGTTCGATCCGTCGACGCCGATCACCAACGGCCAGCTGACCCTGGTCAAGAACCCGATGTCCTGGGCGGCCAAAGGGGTTGGGTTCGACAAGATCGTGGACTACAACGGCGAGACTCCGGCCATCACGCCGCTGGTGCTGCAAAAGCAGATCGACTACGCCACGCAAGGCTTCCCGGTGGCCTCGGAGAAGCAGTTCGTCTCTCAGGGCATCCATATCGTGCGGCCGCCGACCTACGGCGGACCCGCGCTGGTGATCAACTACAACCGGGTCAAGGCGCTGGGCAAGAAGGAGATCCGCCAGGCCCTGGCCTATGCCGTCGACCGCGACCAGAACGCGCTGGTGTCACTGGGCCAGTCGGCCAAGCGCCCGGTCTACATGGCCGGCGTCAGCGACAACATCCTGAAGCTCTGGGTCAGCCCGTCGACGCTGACGGCCCTCAACCAGTACGCCTACAACCCGGCCAAGGCCGCGCAGATCTTCAAGGCCAACGGCTTTAAGAAGGGCTCGGACGGCGTGTACGTGGCGCCGGACGGCTCCAAGATGGACTACACGCTGGAAGTGCCGGCAGAGTACGCCGACTGGTCGGCGTCGGCCTCGAACCTGGCCGAGCAGCTGACCAAGTTCGGCGTCAAGACGACGGTGCGCGCGGTGACCTACACGCAGGTCTATCCCGACGTCCAGCACGGCAACTTCGAGCTGGCAATCCAGGGCTGGGGCACCGGCAGCCCCTTCCCACAGTTCTCGTTCTTCGAGGACATCGAGTACCTCGATCCGCCGGTGACCTCGGGGCCGGGCATGGGCTTCAACATGATGCAGGGCGGCACGGACATCAAGGGGTTGATCACGGCCAGCGGGGCCGGGTTCGACATGGCCAGTCAGAAAGTGGCCGTGGCCACCATGGCGCGCGCCTTCAACGACTTGCTGCCGACCATCCCCATGTTCGAGCGCTACGGCAACAACGTGGCGCTGCACAGCGCGCGCGTGGCCGGCTGGCCGGCGGACTCCGATCCGATCTACCAGAACAACCCGTATACCGACAACTTCGTGGTGATGATGATCGTCAGCGGGCGGTTGCACGGGGTGTAGCAACCCTCACCCCCGACCCCTCTCCCGTGCGCGGGAGAGGGGAGGAAGGCAGGGCTTCGGCCTGCGACTGCGGTCGCATGGCAAACCACGGACACTGCGGTGTCAGGACGGGGGTAGGGGCGTATTGTATACGCTCCCCCGCGGCGTCAGGACGGGGGTAGGGGCGTATTGCATACGCCCCCCCCGCGTGACGACCAAGGCGTATGCAATACGACAAACGACGCCGGCAGCAGGGCGTATGCAATACGCCCCTACGAACCACACCCGACCGCAGTCGGCCCGTGGTTTGCCATGCGACCGCAGTCGCAGGCTCTATAACGTCGCAATCACAGGCCTTGAGTAGGAAGGAGATATTTTGTGCAGTCCACTGGCGTACGCATCGCTCTGGTCGGCCTCGACCACTGGTATTCGGCCTTCCCCTTCGCCGCCGCCGTCGCGGCGCACGACGGCGCGACGCTGGTCGCGGTCGCCGACACCGCTCCTGAGCGCGCGCGCGAGGTAGCCCGGCGCAATGGCGTCGAACGGGTCCCGACACGGTGGGAGGAGATCGTCGAGGACCCGGAGATCGATGCCATCGCCAGCTTCATCAGTGTAGATCGGAACCCGGAGGTCTGCATCGCCGCCGCGCGCAGCGGCAAGCATATCCTCTCGATCAAGCCCCTGGCGCTGACGCTGCCGGACGCGACGGCGATCCGCGAGGCCGTCCACCAGGCCGGCGTCGTCTTCTTGCCCGCAGAGTCGCGTGGGCGCCTTGCCGAGCAGAACCAGCGCCTGAAACAATGGCTGGCCGAGGGGCGGTTGGGCCGCGTCCTGACGGCGAGCTTCAGCCTGTGGGCCGGCATACCCCAACGCTGGCCCGGCGATCCCGACCCCGGTTGGTTCGCGGACGCGCAACGCGCGCCCGGCGGCGGCTGGATCGACCATAGCATCTACCACATCGACCTGCTGCGCTGGCTGCTCGGCAGCGAGGCGCAAGGGGTGTCGGGCCGGGCCGGCAACCTGAAGTATCCCGACCTGCCCGTCGAGGACTTCGGCACGGCCACGGTCACGTTCGAGGACGGCGTCATTGCCACACTCGAGGATACCTGGCTGGCGCAGCCCGGCGCGTTCCGCACCACCATGAGCCTTGTCGGGACCGCGGGCATCGTGGCCTACGACAGCCTGAGCGGCCGGCTATCCGTCGCGGGCGACTTCCCGCCGTTCAGCGGCTGGGTGCAGACCGCGCCGCTAGCCACGCATACCGAGGGTCTGGACCATTTCCTGGCCGCCATACGCGGCGACGAGGAGGCGGTGGCGACGGTGGAAGACGCATGGCGCAACCTGGCGGTCTGCAGGGCTTTCTATGAGGCCGCCGCATCCGGCAGTATTATCACGCCCGCGAACATACCGTAATGGATCATCGACCGCTGAAGCTGGGCGTGCTGGGCGCCGGCATGATCGCCACGTACGCGTACGGCGTGCTGCCGAACCTGCGCTTCATCCCCGAAAAGGCCGAGGTCGTCGCCGTGGCCGACCCCGACGGGGAGCGGACGCGGGACGCGCAGCGCCGGTTCGGTATACCGCACGCCTACACCGGCCTGGAGGAGATGCTCGACGGGTGCGACCTCGACGCCGTGGCCAACCTGACGCCGATCCCGTTCCACGGCGCCACGTCGCTGCGCATCCTGGAGGCGGGCAAGCACCTCGTCTCGGAGAAGCCCCTGGCCACGACGATGGAGGAGGCGGACGCGCTGATCGACGCGGCCGCGGCGAAAGGCCTGACCATTGTCTGCGCGCCGCCCAACATGATCTTCCCCTACTACCGGGAGGCGCGACGGCTGATCGACGAGGGCACGATCGGGCAGGTCGCCTTTGCGCGCGTGCGCAGCTCGCACGGCGGGCCGGCCTCCGGGGCGTGGCCGGGAGATCCCAGTTGGTTTTACCAGCAGGGCTCCGGCCCCCTCTTCGACATGGGCGTCTACGGTATCCACGAGATCACCGGCCTGTTGGGGCCAGCGCGGCGCGTCGTGGCCTTCTCGGGGATCACCTCGCCCACGCGTGTGGTGCGGGGCGGCCCCTTCCAGGGCAAGACGATCCGGGTGACTGCCGACGACAACGTGCTCTTCATGCTCGACTTCGGTGGGTCAACCTTCGCCGCGATCGACGGCACCTTCAACGTCAACGCCAGCAGGGCGCCCAAGATCGAGGTTTTCGGACGTGAAGGCACGGTCAGTATCAACGACGCGCGCAACATGCGGCCCGGCATGCCGTACATGGAAGTCTACCGCGTGGACGCCGTGCCGGGCATCGGCGGCTGGATCGTCCCCGAGTCCCGCGTCCTGACCCTGGCTCAACAACGCGTCGAGGAGCTGCAGCGGGCCATCCTGGTCGACCACCTGGTCGACTGCGTGTGGGAGCAACGGCAGCCCATGCTCAGTGCCGCGCATGCCCGCCACGCGCTGGAGATCATGCTCAGGGTCGCGGAGTCGGCGCGCACGGGTCAGGCAGTCGAGCTAGCCACGAGCTTCTAAGATAGACCTACTCCCCCTCTCCCGCGGCAGGGAGAGGGGGTTAGAGGGTGAGGGACGATGAAACTGGCGATATCAAGTTACTCTTTCCATCGCTTCGGCTGGGGGCCGGAGGGCGAGCAGAAACCGTCGCTGACCCGGATGATCGAGCGGTGCGCGGAGTTGGGCGTCGACGGCATCGAACTGCTGGGCCAGCATATCGACGGCGCCACGCTCACGGATCTGCACGCCCTCAAGAGCGCCGCTGGACGCAACGGCATCGCCATCGTGGCCATCTCGGCGCACCACAACTTTGTGACGCCGGACCCGACGGAGCGTTTGGGCCAGATCGATATCGTGACGCGCTGGGTCGACGTGGCGCACGAGGTGGGGGCCTTCGCCGTGCGCGTCTTCGGTGGCCGCTGGCACACGCTGCCCAAGTTCCAGGATTTCATGGCCGCCAGGGGCGAGGAGCCGCCGCTGCCCGGCTACACGATCGACGATGGCTTTCGGTGGAGCGCCGAGGCGTTCCGGATCGCGAGCTACTACGCGGGACAACGCGGCGTCACCCTGGCGCTCGAGAACCACTGGGGGCTGACCGGCAGCGCAGCGGGTGTGCAACGCATCCTGGACGACACCGGGTCGCCATGGCTCAAGGTTGTGCTCGACACCGGGAACTTCAACTACAGCCCCGACCCGTACGCCGAGATGGCGCGGTTGCTGCCGAGCGTGGTGATGGTCCACGCCAAGACGTACACCGGCGGCGGCATGTTCTACACGCCCGACCTGGACTACCGGCGCATCGGCCGGCTGTTGCGTGACGCGGGCTTCCATGGCTACGTGTCCGTCGAGTTCGAGGGACAGGCGCATCCCGACGACGGGCTGCCGGAGAGCGTGGCCATGCTGCGCGACGCCTTTGCCGACCTGTAGCCCGATATACAACGTCTGGCAGTCATTGGTGGCACGTGTAAGCTGTTGGGATTGTGTGACGGGGCGGCTGGGAGCGCGGGCGTCTCGCCCGTCCCGGCGTTGGATCGAGGACGGGCGAGACGCCCGCGCTCCCAGGACTCTTGCACGCCAACATACATTTGCAGACCGGGAGCCACTACATGAGTGAGCTATGACCCATCAGACCGCGCCACTGCGGCCTATATCCGCGACCGCTCCCGAGCCCGTGACCGTTGGAGGCGTTAGCCGCGCGCAGTGGCGGCTCAACGGCGCGTTCTTCCTGGTCTTTGCCGGCGGAGGGGCGTTCCAGCAGTTCATCGGGCCGTACCTGCTGACCACCTATCACCTTGGCATCGACGCGAGCAGCGCCGCTCTGGCCACGGTCTACCTGGTGGCTTTCGTCTGCCTGACGGTCACGACCTACAGCCTGACGGCGCTCGGCGAGCACCTTGCGCTTGTGCTGGGGACCGTGGCGTACGGGTTGTTCGGCCTGGTAGCCCTGCTGACGGGCAACGTCGCGGCGCTGATCGTGGCGGCGGCGGTGTGGGGCTGGGGCGCAAGCGTGCTGTGGACCGCCGGCACGGCCATGACCCTGGACGCGGCGGACAGCGGCCGCTACGGGCGGGCGTCCGGGCTGCTCTACTCTTTCGTGTTTGTCGGTCAGGCCCTGGGCGTCTTCCTGCTCGGGACGCTGGTCCGGTTCACGAGTCCGCGCATCATGGTGCTCTGCGTGGTGGGCGTCACAGGGCTGGGCACGCTGATGGCGCTCAGCCTGCCGCGCCGACGGTCTCATGCGCGCGCTCGTCCGCGACTGCTCAATCCCCTGGCCGTCCTCGCCACCCCCACGACGCGCCTGGCGGCGCTGATCCTGTTGCTGTCGTCGTCGGGGTTCGGGCTGCTATTGGGTGTGTTCGGGAACATCGTGGGCACGATCTACGGCGTGGCGGCGGTGGGCTGGATCACGGCCTGCTTCTACGTGGCGCGCATCCCGGCGGGCAGTGGCGGAGGCCGCTTGATCGACCGCCTGGGACGCCGCCCGATCCTCGGCGCCGCTTTTCTGGCCTCGGCGACGGCCTTGCTCCTCGCCGTGTTCGTGCATCATCCCGCGGTATTTGCGTTATGTGCAGCGATGCTGGGCGTGCAAGCCGCGGTTGTCCCAGTAGGATTGACCAGCTGGGTGGGTGACCGCGCCGCGGCTGAGGACCGCCCGTCGACCTACGCCGCCATCCAGTTGTGGTCCAACGTGGGCACGGGCCTGGCCATCCTGGGCGGCTCCAGGCTGCTCTCCGTATTAGGCGGCTGGCAAGGCAGCTTCACCTTCTTCGCCGCGATCTATCTCGTCTGCATGGTCATCGCCAGCCGGCTCGGCTAGAATCGGCCTGCGACTGCCCGGCTGGACCGGGACCGGCCGCAGCCGGTCGGGGGCCAGTCCGCATGTGTCGCATGGCAAACGGACGCCGACTGCGGTCGGTAGGGGACGGCCCCAACCGACCGCAGCCCCGTCTGACACCGCAGTGTCCGTGGTTTGCCATGCGACACATGCGGACTGGCC
>JAABUQ010000253.1_pt1 | contig 121007 bp, 121 predicted proteins | sample 5560001 | NCBI WGS metagenome assembly JAABUQ01 (sample SAMN10711888, study PRJNA513371) | rock metagenome | isolation source: Antarctica rocks | place: Antarctica: Victoria Land, Finger Mt nord | collected 2015-12-18 | reverse complement strand
GGAGTGGTGGGTGAAGGGGTGAAGCATGAGGATGGCTTTGCTGACATGTGGGTTTTAACAGATCTCTAGTCTATATCGAAGGGGACGCCAGTATGAACAAGTTCACCGCCAAGGATGGAACCGCGACGAGTGCGTTGAGTATCGTGCAGCGTATGTGTTCCCCCCTTTTGCTCTCTTTTCTCTTTGGCCCCCCCTTTTTGAATGCGGATGTGTGGATTGTGTATTGTGGTTTATGCGGGGGTGGAGCTGATGGTGGTGCAGAGAAATTGGAGGTGCTTAATAAGAGGGACCCAAGGGGTGAAGGGCAGGAGTAGGATAGATGGGCCATTGGGGGGGGGGGTTTGGGGGACAGAAGGATTGGATTGGTGGGGGTTTTGCGGAGTGTGTGGATATGGGGTACTCCCCTCCTGTGCGACGTACACGGTCGGTGCGAGGGGATGATGTGTATAATACCCTTGGTAGAGCGTTCGTACATGGCTGAGGGAAGGGGTAGTTATGTATCAATGTTCTCATCTGGCAAATCAGCCCTGCTAACGCCGTTCGATACCCATGGGTATCATCCATTGCATCACTACAACTGAAACTTCGTCCTCGACTTCTCCATCCCCCCCCTCCACTCCCACTCCTGCCCACTCCCCCTCTGAATCCCCTTATCCACCCTCCGTAACTTCATCGTGAAGCGCGGCCCCAGCTCCTGCAAGCCCGCCCTAATCCCCTCCACACCCTTCACCTCCTTCCCATCCGGGCCGACCACACTTTTCTCCGTCGCCCGCTTCTCCCGGAACACATACCGGTGTCGCCGCAGGAAGATGTAGTCGCGCTGATTATGCAAGGTCACGACCTGCCGCCCCTGCAGCTCCGGCTGGGGGGGGAACATGGTGCGGAAGAGGTGCGCGGTGAGGAGGCCGAGGGGCGTGCGGAAGTTGTTCAGGATGAGCTCGGGGGAGTGGTCGGTGGGGTTGCCGTGGCCGGGGAGCTTTTTGCCTTCGACCCAGTTGCGGATTGAGAAGTGGAAGGTTGGCCCTTCGGGTAGATGCACAATCGTCAGACCTGTTGGGACCTTCTGGTCTTCCTTCATCACGATCACGGCAGTGTATTGTCTGTTCGTTGCGAAGGAGGCTATCTCCCGCACGGAGAATTTGTGGCTGTACCGATGCGCGGAGCGGGGGATGTAGACGCTGTGGGGGAAGAGGGTTGTAAGGAGGTTGGCTTCGGCGTGGAGGGTTGAGTTGAGGGAGGTTGTGATTAGAATTTTTGGTTCCGCGGGTGGGGTGGTGGAGAATAGGGTTGGAAATTTGAGAGCGAGGGCTTCGGGGGTTAGGTCGAAGTTTGTGGACGTGGTTGAGTGGATGGGGGAGGTGGCTCGTTCGGTTGCTGTGCGTTTGGTGGAGGGTTTGGGGGGAACGGTTGGGGAGGACTCGGAGTCGCTGGCGGAGTCGATCATGCTGTCGATTCCGTCTGACCGGTCTGCAAATTCTTCATCTTGGTCCTCGGCTGCTGCTGCTGCGTCGTCGTCCAGCTTCTGCCGCTTCAGGCGTTCCACGTCCACAGACACACCCAGTCCATCGCCAGTATCTCTGTCCACCTCGTCCCAAACCCTTTTCCTTTCCAATGTCAAGGGAATGTTCTGTTTCAATCTATCTTCCCGCAGGCTTGGGTCTTTGTCCTCTTCTCGCCTTCTGCGGAAGCGTTCATCTCTTTTGGTACTGTCCACGGCCTTTTTTCGCCGTATGTGTAGTTTTTGACGGTGCTCTTTATTGCCTGCCTTGAACGATTGTGTATCTTTCGGCCCGAGCTTCAGCTTCTTAGAGGCCATTGTAAAAAGACTCGAAGACGAACGAATTACCTTGATCAAGAACTGACAAGCTATTGTTGAATGTCGATATCAAAATTTAATGAATTCGAGGCAGGGAAAATCCCGTGTTGAAGTTGCCGAGGCTAACGATCTTGAAGCTTCAAGGTCGAAATTCGAATTTGTGACTGACTCATTCCAAGGCCATTGGAGTTGTTTGCAGTCATTTCAGAGGTCCTACCGAAAATACATGCGCGCATTACACGGTCTGTCTCGTTCGATTGCGACAAAACCACCCTTCCGTCCTCAGACTGCTGCTTTCCGATTTCTCACAACATCTCTTGGCCAGAAGTATCAAGTTCCAAACATTGCTAAGATGTCAACCACCTCTACAAAAACCGGCCAACCTTTCGACCGCACAACCTTAGACTCTCTACTCCGTCGCCGCCTCTTCTATACTCCGGCTTTCGAGGTCTACGGTGGGGTTGCTGGTCTCTACGATTATGGCCCTCCAGGCTGTTCCCTGCAAGCAAATATCATCGAGACATGGCGGAAACACTTCGTACTGGAAGAGGATATGTTGGAAGTGGATTGCACAATGCTGACACCCGCACAAGTTCTGAAGACTAGCGGTCACGTCGACAAATTCGCAGATTGGATGTGCAAGGATCCCAAGACCGGAGACATCTTTCGGGCAGATCATCTAGTGGAGGAAACCTTTGAGCTCAGGCTCAAGGGTGACAAAGAGGCCCGGGGTCAGAAAGTTGAGGTCGACGAAGTGAAGGAGGCCCAAAAGAAGAGAAAGGCAAAGGCAACGACAGCCGCGAGGCTGGAGGACTCGGTCGTCAAAGACTACGAAGGAATACTTGCAAAGATAGACAACTATGACGGTGATGAGCTGGGGCTTCTCATCACAAAGTACAATATCAAGAACCCCATGACAGGCGGTGATGTACTCCCGCCTGTTGCATTCAATCTCATGTTCCAAACCTCGATCGGGCCCAGCAGTAATCTTGCTGGCTACTTGCGCCCAGAAACAGCCCAAGGCCAATTTCTTACCTTCCAAAAGCTCCTGGAGTTCAACCAACAATCGATGCCTTTCGCCTCCGCGTGCATTGGTAAGTCTTTCCGCAATGAAATCTCCCCAAGGGCTGGCCTCCTCCGGGTGAGAGAATTCCTGATGGCAGAGATCGAGCATTTCGTGGATCCAGAGGGAGGAAAGAAACACCCACGGTTCCATGAGGTCAAAGACGTGAAGATTGGTCTTCTGGATCGAAAGGTTCAATTGTCTGGCCGTACGGAAATTACACACATGACTATGGGCGAAGCTGTTTCAACACGGACCGTTGATAGCGAGTCCCTGGGCTACTTCATTGTCCGAATTTACCTCTTCTTGCTGCGGGTTGGTGCAGACCCAACGAAGATCCGATTCAGGCAACATATGGCCAACGAAATGGCTCACTACGCAGCTGATTGTTGGGACGCGGAAATGCTCACCAGCTATGGGTGGATCGAGTGCGTCGGTTGTGCCGATCGAAGTGCATACGATCTGACAGTCCATTCAAAGAAGACTGGGGCACCGTTGTGTGTTAGAGAAACAAGAATTGAGCCGTTGAAGATTGAAGAGTGGATGGTGGATCTTGATAAAAAAAAATTCGGCCCTAAATTTAAGAAGGATGGCAAGACTGTCGAAGCCGCTGTGGATGCACTTTCTCAGGATATGCGAGAGAAGCTGTCCCTTGACCTCGCAAAGACTGGTAAAATTGACGTTGACGTTCCCGGAGTTGGGGACGGCAGAGTCCAAATAGACAAGGAGCTGATTAATATTGAAAAGAGGACCAGGATAGAACATACAAGAGAATATACGCCGAACGTGATTGAACCGGCGTTTGGAATTGGCAGAATACTCTATAGCGTGATGGAACATGTATATTGGTCCAGGGAAGGCAGTGAGGAGAGAGGAGTAAGTCATCGTATGTTACGTCAATATCAATGGGCTAATTGGGAAGTCAGGTACTCTCATTTCCACCACCAGTGGCACCAACCAAGGTTCTCCTCGTCCCATTGTCTGGACACGCTGATTTCAAGCCTTTGCTACAGCGGCTTGGTCTTAAGCTTCGTCAATTTGGCATTTCAAACCGCACTGATGATTCATCCGCAAGTATTGGCAAGAGATATGCAAGGAATGACGAGCTCGGCACCCCGCTAGGCATTACCGTCGACTTTCAATCCGTCAAAGACAACACTTTTACCCTGAGAGACAGAGACAGCACCAAGCAAGTCCGGTCGGACGAGAATAAAATATACGCCGCCATCCAGAGCATGGTGGAAGGGCAAAAGACGTGGGCCGATATTCAGAAGGAGCTGCCCGAATTCACACAGCAGGAGGGCGATTGAGGACCCAGTTCCATGCACCCTCACACGTGAGACGAGTCATGTCGGCGAAGGTGCCCATGGCTAGCATGATTCGATTCACCGCAACCAATGGCCTGGGTCAAGCTATAGCCTCGCATGGAGCACGTTGCATTGGACATCAAGGCTTGCATAGCCAATGACTTGGGCGAAGGACACCGCTCAGTGCTAACCCTCAAAGAATGTAGAGAAAGAAAGGATTGGCTACCTAAGCATCACTCCATGCCTTGCCCGAGGTTTCATGGCCCAAGATGAAACGTGCGTTCCTGACCCGACACAGTGGATGGACTTACTTACCTCACCGTATCTAAGCGATGAGCGCGCTTGTGCTGTGGCAGGAATAAATAGAACATTGCCAATTTCTACCCTGCTTCTCCCCTTTTTACAACCCAGCAACATTCTTCCTATTTGCGAAGGGAAAAGCTGGCCGGACAAATCTCGTGCTTCGTGACCAGTGCTTTGACCATCGATTGCCCTGACAAGTATACCTTATCACATTTCTCTCCCAGCAGAGGCCCCTCGGTTGCTTCTTTAGCCGAAGAGCTACTGCAAGCTATGCCACGGACCTGCATACGAGGGGAAATCTTGGCCAGCAAATACTAAAATTTCTTGACTCAAAGGCTTGTTCCTCACAAGGTCCCTATTACGTCGTTTAGGAGGTAGCATCCAAGTCTCATTATACATGCCTAGTGCCGATTCGTCCCCTGGATCCAGGTCTTTGTGTCTCATCCTCCTTCGCGGCCGTTGATTTGCTATTCAACTTTCCTGCGTCTTCTATTGCATGGATCCTGCATAATTTCTTCACTCTCTACTGCTGTGCGAGTACATTGGTACATTCATTGATAATATATACACAGTCTTTACCTCTCATTCTTCTTCTGCAGCAAATGCACGGACCCACTTCTACTACTTGTTCGCATTTCCCCCATCTACTCTCTACACAATTCAAGTCCCGGGACGACCCAGTCTTTAACGTCAACCTATAGCACTGTCGCCCGGATCCGGATGTCTCAACCTGTCAAGGTGGACAGTCAGGAAAGACCACTCAACGACAGTGGAAAAGATGATAGTCAAGAGAAACCCCAGAGGACCTCGTCCGAGCCCGAGGCTTTATCAAGCTCAGGAGAGTCCCGGTGAGTGAACATCGCACTCTCACAAATGCATACATAAACCAATTCTCACGTTCGCAGGGGGTCCACGCGTTCTATAAGCGGTGTTGAGATCGAGCAGCACTTCGAGAACGGCCGACGCTATTGCAACGAAGATTACTACATGCCCAACGACGAACAAGAGCAAACTCGACTCGCCATTACCTATCAAGCGTATTTCTCGGTCCTCGGTGACCAATTGACCCTCGGCCCCATACCGCGGAGTGCAAAGAGGATTCTCGAGGTCGGGACAGGAACAGGCGATTGGGCGATCGCGGTGGCCGAACGCCACCCAAGGGCCGAAGTCATTGCCCTCGACATCACCACATCCTTTCATCCGGCCAGCGGTCCCCCGAATGTGACATTCGAGCTGGATGATGCCCAGGACGAGTGGACCTACACCGAGCCCTTTGATTTCATACACATCCGCGGTCTTGCCGGCGCTTTTTCGAATTGGGGCGCTATCTATGGTGAGGTCTCCAAACATCTCAGGCCCGGTGGATGCTTCGAAATTGCGGACAGTGGGATGATTCGATTGACGAATGAGCCATCCCACTCCTATCTCAGCATATTTAACAGCGCTATCCAGTCCGCTGCCGAAAAGGCGGGAACGCCACTCGGTTCAGACCATCTAAAGAAGTCCGTTCTGGAGAATGCTGGCTTGAGCGTTGTCAAGTCCAAGACCTTCGACGTACCTCTCGGCATCTGGTCCCCAGATCCACGCAAGAAAGTGCCAGGGAAAATGGCGTTGATTTCGACATTGGAAGGACTCGAGGCGACGAGTTTGCGACTTTTGACGAGGCATATGGGATGGAAGGAGGAGGATGTTAGAGATATGTGTGGGAAGGTTAAGGAGGAGGTAGTGGCACCTGGCGCAAACGCATACCTTCCTCTGCAATTTGTGGTGGGACGAAATATTCTGATGTGATGCTTGCAACGGCTGTGTGTGACGAAGACGCCTGTTTGACGAGTACATGATGACGAATGATTATGGCTGCATGGACGAGCGTTTGCTGCGATGAATATTGATGATAGTCGGGGAGGTTCCTTGCATGTATTTATGTTTTCTATAGAAGTCATGGACGCTATGCGCCTCTCACCAATTCCTCGGTACGAATACTCAAACACTGCGCAATAATGCCTGTGGGGCATTTTGCTGCATTTAGAGAGTGTTGACAAGTCTGCCCGTAAGTCAGAAAGTGACCAACTTATACAAGGTACCTTATACGCAGTAAATTTATTGAAAACAAGGAAACCCGATCGCCATCAATTTCTTGTTGAAGCATGATCGACAAGAACATTTGTTGGCCAGAACGTGGATAGCGACTACCTTTCTTCTTCTCTAAGAGTAGTCCTTCTCCCTCTCGCTCTTGTATGAAGAACACCCATCTATTCCCATTTATTGATAGAGCATCCCTGGCTTTGCACCTGCACTCTGCATGTCTCCGCCCTCGGCTAGTGCTAAAATCACTCTGACGTATCCCCTCTACGCTGCCGACTTCGACCCCCAGAGCAATGACTACTTACTCGTCGGTGGAGGTGGAGGTGAAGGGCGCAGTGGAGTTGGCAATAAGATAGTATGCATGCTACCATCATTTCGAGGAATGCGCTCACAGTATTCGTGCAGACGCTCCTCAATACATCCACCAAGCACGACTTGTCCGAAATCGTGGACATCAATCTATCTCAAGATGAAGACTCGGTCACTTCCCTCGCTTACGCTCAATCGACAGAGCTATGGGCAACCGCATTCGCTGGAATCAACTCGTCTATGACCGAACAAAACAGGGGGAACAATGAGCATCTACGATCCTTTCTACTAGAATACCCACCGCGACGAAAGCTAGCCATAGCGGACTCGACTACAGCAGAAGAGAAGGTCTCAGGATACAAGGGCGAGACCAAAGCGCTGGGGAAAACCTCCCTGTTTACACCGAGTCCAGCAACGAAGAAAGAGACGTTCCAAAGGGTTCTCAAGCTGTCGAAGAAGACGACCAGCAACGGTCCGAGACTTGGAGCAGTAGCTACAGGCCTGGCACCGGAGGGAGAAATAGTCATTTTCGCGGCAGACACAAGCAGACCTGGCATTGACGACGTTCGTGGACGGATCAACTTGGGCAAAGATGAAGAAGCGGCCGACCTGGACATTATAAGCATCGAGGATAGCGACGGCAATGGTGAAGGCAACTTCCGAGTAGCATACTGCACCGACTATGAAGTCCATGTCGCCTCTATCAATTACACCTACAATAGAGAAGGGCAACCACAATCTCTATGCATATACAGTACACCTCACCCTGACACCTTCGTCGGCTCCCCAGCACGCCCTAGATTCCGTTGCCTACGTTTTCTGACACCCACCCTCCTCCTCGCCCTCCAGAACAAGCCAAGCGGCACCGGCTCTGAACTCCTCCTCATAGAACTCTCCGGCGGCATCATCCTCCGCAAACCCCTTCACAAAAAGATCAAATCCGCCACCGCCCTCTCCGCAGCTGCCCTTCCCTTCACTTCTGGCAGCAACGACCCCCAAATCCAGCACGCAATAGCAATCGCAGGCGCCGACACCTCAGTCACCATCCTCACCCTCACCCACCCCCCTTTCTCTCCCTACAGGCGCCCCAAGTTCCAAACCCATCACTTCCTCCCCACCGTCCACCCTACCTCCATAACATCCCTCACATTCTCCACGCACAATCCCCCTGCAACTCCCTGGACGAAAACACCAGCGCAATACCTCAAACTCGCCTCCACCTCCATCGCCAATACCTGCGTCGTCCACACGCTCCCCCTGGTACCCCACCCTCCCACAGAGAAAGGGCCAGACAAGATCGCATCTTACATCCTCGCTCCGCCCGGCCGCAAGAGTGAAGCCACATCCACACTCTTCTCCGTGATCGTCGCCCTGCTGGCAATAGCCATGGGCGCGTTCTTTCTACAGGCTTTCACCGAAATCCACGGCGGCGTCCCAGAAACCTTGGGCGTGAAACATTGGCTCCCGGCGCAAGTCCAAGGGTGGATCGCACGGCCGTACATGTTCGAAGACGGCCTCCCTACGGCGCTGCGACACTCGGCGTCGTCAGCTTCACTCGCTGTGTCAGGAGCGGCGTCGCAAGCCTCAGAGGCCATCGACCCCCGCCTTCGCGACGCCTCGGCCGCCATCGAAAGCGACATGGCCGCCATGTCCTCCGCAGTCCACGACATCCCAATCGTATCGAGAGCCACCTCCGTCGCCGCCTCCGGTGCCTCTGGTGCCTCCCCCGCAGCATCAGCCGCAGCATCCTCGGCCTCTTCGGCCGCCAATTCCGCCGCTTCAGCCGCTTCCGACGCCCCATCCACCGCGACCGAAGTAGTAGCATCCGGCGCCTCCACCGCCGCTCACAAGATGAGATTGCGAGATCTCCTCGCTCAACGCAATTCAGGCGGCGACACCTCGGACAAGGCAAACCATGAGTTGATCATCTCCCGCGACGACGATACCTCCCTGTCCGGCGAATTGAAACACCGCAGCCATTTCTTGGAGCGGGACACGAGAGCGAAGCGCTGGGAAGATATGGGTAAGCATGAGCGGGAGGAGTGGAAGGCGCGGTTGGTGCATGCGGGGCAGTGGGCCGTTAAGGAGGGGGAGGCGGTGTTGCAGGGGGTGTTATTCTCTGGGGTCGCGGGGGCTGTGGGGGGTGCGGTAGGTGGGGGATGATCTAAATTATGTAAAGGGGTGTTGCCACGAGCGCAGAGGAGTGAATGGTGCTGCTGTAGGGGATGGAGAAATTATTTCATGTGCGGAGATTGGATTTTTCCCGCCCTTCCCTTCACTTCCGCTTTCTTTCACCCGCCCTCGCGGCCGCTCTTTTGGGATGGATACCTGCGTGTTCGTATTTACGCTTCTTCTTCCCCTTCTACTTTTTCTTCGAGCAGGATATTACTGTATAGTTGTATGATTTACACAGCGGTGAGCCAATGAATATATATAAAGATATTAAAGATGCCCGGGACTTTGGATTGGAATTTGAGGAAAGGCTTTTTCGAGTGGGAAAGGGAGGCTTTTGAGGAGTGGGAAGGGTGGAAAGGGGGAATACCCACGAATATAAAAAGGAAGTAGAGGAGAGGAGCCAGGAGGAGAAAGCTAGGGGGGCAAATCATATATCAGAACCTCGCATTCAAAAGTATGCAATCCAGAGTATAAAGGGCTGAATCCACCGATCAACCCGGCTTCAATTGCTAACAGAGGGGACAAAGGTCAATACCAATGATGTTGATATCCTTTACTACCGATTATATCGGGGACCATTTTGGCCCCTCAACGCGAATCCGGATTGAGGTCTGCGCATTTATAGACGACTTCTAATATCGGATGCAACAACCATTCAGCATTTCGGAATAAAGTCAACCCTTCCTCACAAACCCCTCTTTGTCGATGCTAGGATGATCCCCTAAATCAACGCCAAAAAAACTTTCACCCATCAGCCCAGCCTTGGGAACTCATCCAACACCCAAAAGCAGAAAAGTTGTAAGGCGCCTGCATTTACCAGCGCACTCTTGATCGAGGCTGGCACAGAAGAGGTAGCCATATTTGCCCACCGGGTTAAGGGGGGGGGAGCATGAATGAGCACAGAAGGGGTAAGATTAAGCAACGGGTGTGGTATACAGCGCGCAAGCAAAGCGGCAAGGCTTGAATCAGCAAGAGGGTTTGCGTCGCTTTTGGCTTAGGGTCACAGCTTGTTGTTGCCGCATTCAATCAGGGAAGGGTGGAGGGCTGCTTTAAAGAGAACGGCGAGGGAGGAAGAGGGAGTATTAAGGGAGGAAAAGGGAAGAGTGAAAGGGCAATAAAAGAGCAGCAAAGGAGTTATAAGAAGTTCGCGAGGGGCAAGAGCGAAGCAAAGAATGAGCTAAAAATGAGCTAAAGGGACTGAAAGGGAGTAGAAAGGGGCGGGGAAGGAATTGTGCAAAAACAGAAAAGGAGGATTGGGGAAAGAGTGAGGAAAAGGAAAAAGAACCATAGCAGGGAAGGAACAGAGAGACCCCAGAGGAGGGAAAGGATTCAAAAAGAGCAAAAACGAAGGAAAGGGGAATTTGAAGGGATTCAAAAGGGAGATATAGACAGAGGAAAGGGAAAAAGGAAGTACAAAGGAACAAGGATGGAATGAGGAGGGAGCAAAAAGAGAGCACGGAGCGTGCAGAAAGGAGGCAAAGAGCGAAAGGAAATGTAAAAGAGGAAAGAGGAGCAAAAAAGGCGAAAAGGAATTTGAAAAGGAGGAGAGAGATAGCAAGGGAAGTAGAGGTATAGAGAAGAAAATAGCGACGGAGCAAAAGAAGGAGAGGAGGGGCAAAGGGAAGGAGCAAACAGAGATTCGCCTATCGTAGGTATCTTCACCCAATTCGCTTCCAAAAGCCTACCTCTGCACCTAAGTACCAAAGAAGTTGGAATCGAAGATACTTGTTACCTCCTTAAACACCTCTACCTACTTCGAATCCACCATCACAATCCAACGGCTTCATCTTGAATTTACAGCTATTGATAAAAAGCTGGTAATGCAAACTTCCGTATTTGATATGTCTCGAGTAGAAGAACAGGGCTAAATCCTTTTCTATATTAGTAGAACCTAATCCGTGCTTCTCACCACATGCATCTACTCAATTACACGGTAATATACCGCTAGGAGGAGGCTGCTCCCGCTTGGTGCCTGTATGCTTTTTCCTGCTCTCTTGTTGTTTTCCTGCTCCCTTGGTGCGCCTTCAATGCTCCTTTTCATGTCTTTCCCCTCAGCCGTTGTTACTGTCGTTATCATTTATACCATTACGAACATTGCACATCCCAGCCCCAGGCCGCTAAGAAGATCCCGAAATGGCTTTGGTACCTTCAATGCCGCTGCTGCGCCGGTGAACACTGCTGGTGTACTGGTAGTGCTGCCTGGGGCGTTTGGAGTTGTTGTCGATGCTCCAGGTGGCACGCTGCTCGTGACCGGAGGTGATATTGAGGTTTGCAAAGACGTGGGAGTTGAGAGTGGGGTGACACCCGGCGTATTGATTACGAGGGCAGAGAGGAGCCCAGAAAGCAGGCTTGCACCTCCGGGGTTGGGGGTTTTGGAGGGCGGAGCTGGAGGAGCTGGTGTAGGCGTAGAGGCTGGCGGGGTCGCGAGGGCAGATTCCAGTTGGCTGAGTTGGCTTGGGTTTAACACGCCACCTCCGGGGTTGGGGTTGTTGGAAGGTGGAGCTGGAGGAGCTGGGGGAGCTGGTGTAGGCGTAGAGGCTGGCGGGGTCGCGAGGGCGGATTCCAGTTGGCTGATTTGGCTTGGGTTTAAGATGCCAGGGTTCGGAGATGGTGCTGGTGCTGGGGGGGGCGAAGGGGGTGTAGGACTTTGGGGCGGCCGGGGAGGAGAGGGTGTCGGGACAACCTCCGGGACCGGGGTTGGGCTGACAGGAGGAGGCACCTCAGTGGAGCATGATGGTGAGTCTGTATTGAAGCACCCCGACACATACGTTACTGATGATGTTGTACTTGTCAAGGCGGTTGCAAGTGTCGGCGTTGTGACTAGAGCTGCCGTTTTGCCTGGATCGATGGATGGGCCACCTGGATAGCAACTGGCTAGGCCAGGGTATTGTTTGACGTTGCTCGGGTTTTGGGCTAGGAAATTGATGAAGAAAGGGTCGACATAACCATAGTCATGTTCGGAGACATCGTAGCCGCCGGCAGCGCTGGTTGTGGCCTTAGCGGGAGAGGCTTTTCCTTCGATCGCGCTGAATTGGGTTTCTGTGAAAATGCCACTTGAAGGGAGTTTGACACTAGGAATGGGTGGCGCGGCTGTCGGCGTAGAGGCTCTGGCGACATAAGGAGTCGAGAGGGGGAACTGTTGGTATACGCTGGGAGGAGTCGCGCTTGCACCACCAAAATACGCCTCTGCGTTTGAATTGATCCCTGGGAAAAGAATTGAGCTTGGAGTAGCGGCGAAGGTGGAGGGGAAAAAGGTAGAAGTTGTGACACATGTAAGCTGCCCATTTGAGTCGGTGACGGCAGGGACAAGAATGATTTTCGCAGTTCTGTAGATGAAGAAGTTCGTAGGGGATGTGCTGTAAGAATTATCAGCTTCGTTGAGCCTTCAACTAAAGTTCTAGGAGCATACACTGTCTGAGCGTAGACCACCGTGGACACATCACTCAACTCTGACTCTGTCGGTGTCGGTCCAGCACCTGCGTTGTTGGTGGGCAGTCTTGCAGCTAGATCGAAAGTGACCAGGAGTGAGCTCGTAAAGGGTGAGACCACGGTTGAAGTATCTGTAATGACAGTATCTGGATGACGAGTTTCATGAACAACGATATTCGTAGAAGATGTGGTGTATGATATCGTGGATACCGATGTATCTGGTTTCTCAATCAGCATGGAAACCTGCAGGTGGACTCTTACAAGCAACTCACCTCCCCAGTATCTGTAATCGATAGTGTCCTGGACAACGAAGCAACAATCCGAGGCGGTGCTAGGATTTAAAGGGGGTGGCTGGGTCGTTCTTGGCGTTGAAGTAGACATCCTTATTGTCGAAGTTTGGAAAGATGGAGACGCTGTAGAGGGAGGGACAGGGATGGGGAAGACTGAAGTTGTTGAAGTCTGGGGGTTTACCGATGGAGTAGTCGAGGAGATCGTCGAGGGAGAGGGAGTAGTAGAGGGACTAGTCAAAGGGGTAGTCGAGGGGGTAGTCGAGGGGATGGTCGAGAGACTAGTCAAAGGGGCAGTCGAGGAGATAGTCGAGGGGGTAGTCGAGGGGATAATTGGGTGGGTAGTCGAGGGAGACGGACTAGTAGAGGGGCTAGTGGAGAGGGTAGTGGACGAGGTAATCGGAGTGATCGTTGGTGTGGTCGTTGGGGTAGTCATCAGGGAGGTCGTTGGAGAGGTCGTCGGAGAGGTTGTTAGGGAGGTTATTAGAGAAGTCATTAAGGAAGTCATCGGGGAGGTGGTCGGAGAAGTTGTTGGGGAGGTTGTCGAGGAGGGTATCGAGGAGGTCATCAGGGAGATTGTCGGGGAGGTCATCGGGGAGGTCATTGGGGAGGTCATCGGGGAGGTCATCGGGGAGGTCATCGGGGAGGTCATCGGAGAGGTGGTCGGAGAAGTCGTTGGGGAGGTTGTTAAAGAACTTATCGGGGAGGTTATCAGGGAGGTGGTCGGAGAGGTCGTTAGGGAGGTATTTGAGGTGGTAGACGGGGTCTTGGTTAAGCTAGTGGTGATAGAGGTAATGATAGTGGTTATGGTAGTAGATACACTTATAAGGGTTGGTGGGGATATCGTTGAGCGGGTGGTTGGCGAAGTTATCAGGGAAGTAGATAGAATGGTAGTTGGAGACTTAGTCAGGCTAGTAGTAGTTGAGAAGGTACTGGTCAAAGAGGTAGTAGCTGAAGAAATGATAGTTGCTGTTGATGAAGAAGTTGGCGACGTTACTATCGAGGAGATTGTAGATTGGGACGTCAACGAAGAGGTAGCTGTCGATGATGTCCTTGATATAAGTGAAGTAAACGTTGATCTTGTCGAGGATATGGAAGTCGTCGAAGAGGTCGACATAATTGACGTCGTTGTCTTTGACATTGCCATGGAGGTCGTTGGAATATGTAAACTGGTAGTTGATCTTATTGATGACGTCCCACTTGTCGTTGAAGAAGTAAGGGTGGTTGAATTTTTCAGTACAGTACTCGAACTTTTGATGGTGCTCGTCAATACCGTTAAGGAGCTGCTTCTGATCGTTGGCATACTGATCAAGCTGGACGCCGACGACGAGGGGGTGCTTGAGGTCGGCGAGGAAGTTGTCGATAGACTGACAGCCCTCGATGTTGTAGAGATACTTGTCAATCTCGTTGAAGAGTTGCTTCTGATCGTTGATAGGGTGATTAGGCTCGACGTCGGCGGCGAGGGCGTGCTTGAGGTTGGCGAGGACGTTGTCGATAAACTAACAGTACCCGAAGTTATAGAGATACTCGTCAGTTTCGTTGAAGAGTTGCTTCTGATCGTTGGCATACTGATCGAGCTGGACATCGACGACGAGGGATTGCTTGAAGTTGGCGAGGAAGTTTTCGAAGAGTTGACGCTCGTGTAGATGGTGCTGGTACGCGTGGAAACAACAGTAGTATTACTCTTTGTTCCATGGCTCGTGGTCGGCGTAAGTCTTGAACTAGTCGCACTCGTTGTATAGGATTGCGTGACTGAGCTGGTGTGATGCTGGGAGCTAGTGTAATGCTTTGAGCTGGTGCTAATTAAGAATGACGACGAGGTGGTGCTATTGCAGGGCTCTGTGATTGTCTCTACTGTCACTACCGTTGAGATGGCTGTGGAGGTAGCATTATTCCAACGCTTGACATATGGAATCCCTGTATCTCAATTCAGCCCTGCATTTAGTGTTTCATATGGTGAAGGTTGAAAAAAAGTATACCTTCCCCATTATGCAACCAATGCGCTGCTGCATGTTCCAAGCATTGAACCGCACTGAACCTGGAAATCCATAAGGCAATGACCCAAATGCTATATGCCCACATCTTGACAACTCAGACAGCAAGCATACGTCCGCTATGCTGACTGAATGCTTGCTTATTCCCAAGAGAAGAGAGTACGGTTGAGGAGACCTCGCAGGAGACGGGCAGGTTTTGTTTCTTGAATCAAGAGGCATTATGGACAATACCAGTAATGCTGAATACGAACCTCAGCCTGATCCTTCTCAGCTCGGCGCTCGCTTTCACGGTCGTACTCGTTTGCAGGGTCCATCTCAGCCTCTCATTCCCAATGAGGATTTCTCGTTATAAGCCGGAAAGATCTGCAACGCTTCTCCTCGACGGTCTGACGAACCACCATCTTCCCCGAATCCATCGCTTCTCATAGCTCTTTGGTAGCTGCATGCAATGTTACGACAATTGGATATTCGAGCGTGGGGTGTGGAGGGGTGTGGAGGGGTATCATGCATAAGCCCTTCGGATCCCGCCCAACCATCATCAATTGTAGTCATCCGAGAGACTCCTCCGGATTTACTCGATGGTCTTGAATAAGATACATAAGTCATGGTTGCATTGGTCCCTTAATCCCACTGCTGCCTTTTCCTGTGAAATCAACCGATGGACGATAGATATGATTTTGTTTCCTTCATTTCTTCCCAAATCTGGAGACGAGCATGTTGAAGAGTTGGCTGAAGAGACGCGCACAGTCAGTACCAGCACCAATCTCAATTACAGCTACTCAGACCTTCGACGGTAATGATGGACCCTGGTCTTCCTTCCCCATTTCAATTGGTACCCCTCCGCAGACCGTGAAAATCCTGCCCTCAACAAAGGGTTCTCAAACATGGGCTGTACTTCCTGAAGGATGCATACAATCGGACCCGGCAAATTGCACAACCGCTCGAGGTGGAGTATATCAGCCGAATAGCTCCAGCACCTGGAATCAAAATCAAGGCGCTTCTGGTGGTCTGTTCCCATTGCTGCTGGAGACAAATCTCGATGACACTGGAAATGGCTTGTATGGCTATGACACGGTCATCTTGGGTGGACAAGGCAGTAGCGGGCCATCACTCACCCAACAGGTCGTCGCTGGTATTGCCACCAAGGCATTTTATCTGGGAGTATTTGGCCTGAGTCCGAACTCAGTGACTCTGCCCGATACGAACAATCAATTGCCGGATTATCTGTCAATGCTGAATCAGAGCAATCTGATTCCATCCCTGAGTTGGAGCTATACCGCCGGCAATCAATATCGCCCAGGACCTGTGTATGGGAGTCTCATCCTTGGAGGACTGGACGCCTCCCGTTTTCAGCCGAATGATATCACTTTTCCATTCAATGACACCAACACCAACTTGCCAGATCTGGTGGTCAATATAGGAGCAATCTTCCTGACAACGAATGGTCAAAGCACAACATTGCAGTCAAATAACGAAACCATACAGGCTTTCGTCGACTCGACCACGCCATACGTCTACCTGCCACTCAATGTTTGTCAACAGTTTGAAGACGCCTTTGGCATCACATGGGATACGGCCGTGCAAGCCTACCTCGTAAATGAGACCTTGCATAGCAATTTGTCCTCGTCAGGCACTTCCATCGTCTTCAACCTTGGAAATGCATCCACTGCACCGGGCCAGGGTTTCAACATCTCGCTCCCTTATTCTGCCTTCGATCTCATCGCCGAGGCCCCTCTGGTGAAGAATGCATCTCGCTATTTCCCCCTGATGCGCGCCGCAAATGCGAGTCAAATCACTCTTGGCCGCACCTTCCTGCAAGAAGCGTAAGCCTGATCTGCCACATAATCACACCACCCTCACTTACCCTTCAACCACGCTAGATACCTAACAGCCGACTACGAACGCAAAAATTTCTCCCTCTCCCAATGCACCTGGCAAACCCCCCAACAAGCCCACATCATCCCCATCACCCGTCCCAGCAGCTCCACTTCACCCAATGGTCTCTCTGGCGGTGCAATCGCTGGCATCGTAATCGGCGCCCTCGCTGCCCTCATCATCTTCATCCTCCTCGGAATCTTCTTGTACCGCCGCTACCAACGCCACCGCCAGCGGCAGTCCCACCCTATCAAACCAACACACATCGACCTTCCTCTCTCCGCGGTCGAGATAGACTCCCCGGACAAAGACCCCTATTTCTACTCCCCCAAAATCGGCCAGCCGCAGAGCCCCGAGCTCGACACCATCGCCCACGAGGGGCACGAATTAGACAGTGGTGTCGTCGTCGCACCCATAGGCCACACGCCCGAGATGGCAGAGGCGCAGGAACATCCGTACGAATTAGACGCCACGGAACAGCAGCGGCGGAGTCGAATGTGGAGTACGATAAGCTCGAGGAGCGGTGGGTCAGAGTCGAGGAGGCCACGGCAACAGAGGGAGGGGTCGGATGGGGTGGTGTCGGCGGCGAGTCCCACGTCGGAAAGGGCGGGGCATCTAAGGCAGGGGTCGGATGCTACGGAGCTAGGGACAGGTCCGATGAGTCCGTTGAGTCCGACTAGTGGTGGTAGTGGTGGCGTCGAGGGGGACGGGGGACCGGGGCAGCATCAACGGCAGGGATCGGATGGGGTGGTGTCGCTGGGGAGCCTGCCATCTCCGAATAGTGTGTTGGGCCTTCACGGGGCGGATGAGGAAAGGTGGCATAGGCGGGAGCAGTCCGATCCGGTGAGCTTGATGAGTGAGCGGCGATTTAGTAATCTGTAGGATATAACATTATGAGATACGGTAGGGATGATATAGAGGAGTTGAAACGCCGTCGCATTTATGCTTGAGCACAAGAGGAGGTCCTAAATAGATACCAGACGATATTCGACATGCTAGCCTCGCTCGTTACCAATCTCGCCGTCTTGACCGAATTTCCACCGTCCTCAAATCTTTGACGGGATCCTGCCCCGGGCCGCGCACAAACCATCACACAGCACTTCCACACCCATCGCGCGTTCATCACACGCAATAACAAAAAACACTTCACAACACCCAGCCAAGAAAAGGCAAAAACAAAAATGAAAAACTTGTCGTGGGCCAGGTGAGGATCGAACTCACGACATCCGCATCTCTCTTTCAACAAAGGAAGGGATCAACCATACCAAGTCCCGCGCAAAGGCAGGAAGTTTGATATAAGAACGGCGCGCTGACCGCTGCGCCACAAGCCCATGGCCAACTACCAACTACCATTTCTTAAGAAATATATATAGTGAATTGAGGGTAAACGATGTTATGCAAGTGCTTCAGAGGGGGGAGTAGGTATTTGATAAAGAACGAAGGAAGGATACTTATGCAAGAACGAGTCCCTGGAACAAGGTGGGTCGGGACCCTAGGCAGGTAGGGGTGGGAAGGGGTGGATACAGTAGATAAGCAGGCGACACGCTCCTCAGCGCGACCATCGGACTCAAAAGCGCAAAACGACCAGCGGCGTAAAGAACCTCAATCGTCGACGAGTTCGGGAACGGCGCTGTTCTAAAGTGATCTGGGACGGGGCCCTTTTCCCCATGAACATGTAAATGCCACATTTTTCTTTGTTTCTTCCTTGAGCTCTTTGTTCGATACATTGGACCCCACCAACAGGGAGGAAGAAACCCAGTGTGGATCCGAGACTCGGATTGCATGGGAGGAAGGGGGGTTAGGCGCTGGGTTTGGGAGGTCAACGAAGTCAAGTGGAAGTAGTGGAATTGAGTATTGTATACCCCCCGGATGGGGAATTATGTAAATGGTAGACTCGCTGAAGCGAGAGTGGTACCTTAGGCCGTTAATTGAATTAACATAAAATCAAAGTCAAACGCCCTCGCTGGCCTGGCGGCGTGCCTTTTGTTTTTTGGGGATGCTGGACGCCGTCCAACTCGGCGGTGCCCTTTCCCTGGCCGCTTGACCCCAGACCCCACCCCTTGCCTAAATAAATCCTGTGTATCGTACGACCAGCACCATCATCCGGTCAGGGCGGTGCAAGGATCGAGCTACCTTACCGTCCCATCTCGACTGAGATACCAAGGACCCCCACCCAACATCCTTCATGCCAACATAGAACATCTGCTGATTCTCCCTCGAGAAGCAACCTTCAAAGCTGCACCTGCCCCTGCATCCGCCTCATAGCCTCCCGATGCGCATCCAGCATGCTCCCCCGCCGCATTTGCTGATCAACCACACTCTCGCTCTGCCCCTTCCTTCCCCCCTCCTCCCTCTCAACCTCATTCCTCCTTTTCTTTTCCGCCAATAACTCCGCCCTCCTCTGCTCCAAATCCTGGTTTTGATGTGCAGCTTGCGGGGAAGGCGCAAGGGAGGCGCGCCAGGCTGATATCGCGCTATCCTTGGGCGTAGGGGTGGCGGCTGTGCGGAGAGGGAGGGAGGCCCTAGGTGGAAGGGATTGCTGGGATGGGTTACGCGAGAGGGCGGGGGTGTAGTAGGCCGTGGTAGAGCCGGAGAAGGTGCGGTGAGGATTGTGCTGAAGGAGGGAGCGCCGGTGGGAGAGGGGAATGTTGTCTTCGTCTATACCCTCGAGAGCTGGGTGTGAGGAGTTGGCGGACTGATTGAGGTTGGTGGAGGGGTGGACGAGGGAGGTAGACGAGGGTTTGTTCCGTAGGAGGGTGTCGCGTTGAGACATAAGGTGCATTGGGGAGGGGGAAAACCGGGCTGGGAAGGAGGATTCGACACCTTCTTCTATGGGCGAGGAGGCGAGAGGGGTCGAGCTTGAGCGGTGGTTTCGGGGGGCGAGGGAAGTTTGTGACGAGCGGAGTTTGGTGAGGGTAGGGTGGGAGAGCTCTTCTCTGCTGTGAGAACTGCTGAGCGAGGTTTGAGATGGTGTTCGATCCATCGCTTTTGTGATGGAGTGGTTGGAAGTTGAGCGGATTTGGGGATTGAGGTAGGGGTTCTTGGAAGCGGAAATTGCACGGTTCATTGATGGCAGTTGAGCTCGGTCACCCATATTCTGAATTCCGTCGGTCACGATTGGTGCAGGCTCCGCGGTGAGCGGTGTTTGTTGGAGAGCTCGGACATCAACAGGTGCTACACGCTCATTTGAATTCGAGGACGGGGCGGCTCGTGGCTTGTTGACCTTCAGATCCTCGACTTGCGGGACGTCTGCGGCTTCGAGATGCTTTGCCCACTCATTGGTCCTGTAAGCCATGACCACCTTGGAAGCCCCTTCTGGTAGGTTTCCTGCGAGGTTGATGCGTGCAGTACGTTGGGCTGATGTTTCTGAAGTAGCAGCAGACTTGACACTTCCTGTCTCCCTCGGCTCCTGAGCACTATCACTTGCCCCTGGGGGTACTGCTCGTGAGCCAGGCGTTGACCCGGTGGGAGAATTCTTGCCATCCGCCTCGTCGGCTGCAGGTGAATACTCAGAGAACTGCGATGGTGAACCTGCTGCACCAGCGACATCAGGCGCCGGTGAATCTACTGCCAAGTTCTCCCTGGAGCCACCCATCGAGGGACTGTTGCTAGGGGAAGAGAGTGCCTCACGGCTAGACCCAGCTTGGTCAGACATAGTCGCTGCCATGGAAGAAGCACGGTCATATTCAATATGAGGTATTACCAACGCCTCCTCAGACATGGTTGCGGCCGTCGACTTTCGCTTTGATCTAGTTGAAAGTTTCCTCATCAGCGAGGACCCTGACATTCGTTTCGATGACCGTTCTGGAAGGTGTTCTGTAGCGGCAAAGGTGGCTACAGATGAGGCATCGTCGTTCTTGGTTTGCGAATCGTCGTTAGGGACAAGGAATGGCAAGGGCACATATCTGGGCTTCAAGGTGAGATCAGGATCAATGACGATGGGTGAGTTCTTGGTTGTGCCTTTGATGGAGGATGCTTCCGAAGCAACTGGTCTTGAACCAGCGTTGGATTCGTGGATGGAAGGCTCCCCTGAGACCTTGGGAACGGAGTCTGACGAGTTCAAGTTCCGTTCCATGGGGACCTCTGAAATATCGTCATCTTGGGCGACGTGAACAGTCACACGGCCTCCCTTCCTCGAACCATTGCGAGCGTTGACTAAACTTTGCAGCTCCATGCCTTCATCAGCGGCTTCTCGGGCATCAGTGATGCTCGTCTTCCGAGTACTCGGCTCGTCCGTTCCGATACCAGAGTCCACTTGTGATCCTTTCTTGTCCTTGCTGTAGACTGCGTCCCACATCGTCCGTTCACGCCCGTTATCTTCTTCAATACGTCTTCCGAGATCCTCTTCTGCCTGTTCTTGTTCCCGGTCTCTACGTAGTTGTTCCGCTGCCCTTTCTTCTCTTCTTTTCTTGACAATCTTCCAGACCTTCATTTGAGACATGATACCAAGGAGGAAGAGGAGGACGATGGAAGCAATTTCGACACGAATGCCGCGAGTGATGGGGTATGGTCCTTCGTAATTGAGTGGAAATAAAGCGTTATTGAGGTCTGGATAGCAGTTAGCAGGCAATCATCATTTCAAACCAGGCTTGCTCACTCCAAACATAGAGCCAGAACTCTTTCAGACCCGCGCGGCTGAAGCAATCAATCCCAAGAACGACGACTGTCGCACCAGCGAAAGACGTAGACCCTATCAGGCCGTATGGTCGCGTGTAGTGGCTGATGTAGAAGGCGAATGCGCCAAGCGTAAAGCAGGCGATGAAGATTGCTTTTCCAGCAGTCGAAGTGATGAGGCCTCCAGACTTGAGGACTAGGAGCCACATGCTGAGACAGAAACCACCCAGGAAGCATCCCAATCCTTCCGTGACGTCCGCGAAGATCACAGCGACAGCCCCAAATATTATCCCTGTGATGCAGGCGGCTAAGAAGTAGGCTCCTTGTATAGCATTTGAGATGGGTGGATGCATGACATAGATGATCAATATTGTGACCGCCAGACTGAAAAGATAGGCCGTGGAGAGGAAGATATGTAGCCATTTGGTCTTGATGCCGATCAGCGTGTAGAAGGCTCCTGTGGCTATCAATAGGGCACCAGCGACTGCGAGAGCTGGTGTTATGGCTGGTTGAATTGGCAACCCATCGATGACAGGCTGGGTGGTAATGGTGCCATTCAAGGTTGCATTGGCTATTGGTGTCGCTGTTGCGCCTAGTACAACACTTGTTGCGGCATCTGCCTTCGTCGAAGACGTTGTGATGCTCGACGAAGCTGACGCTTGTGGGGATGGAGTTTCAGAAACTGAACCAGTCGTCGGCGTGGAGGAGCCCGAACTCGTGCTGAAAGTCAGTGTTCCACCATCGCGTCGTACCACGGCATATCGTTCTGCTGTGACCAGAGACAGATTAGTCGCGAGAAAGAGTGCGGAGGTAGCTGTCCATAGCCATTTAGTGTGCATGATGCAAGTCCCCGACGAAGGCTGCAAGCCTGGATATTTGCATCAGACTCCAGAAGTAGGAGGCTTCCGGGCGATTGGAGGTATTCGTCGATTAAGGGACTTTCTGCTGAGAGTAGATGACGTCGTACGACGTTGAATATTTGGGGGATTTGGGGTCACTGGTGGTAGACATTAATCAATTGACAAGACTCAACGTCAACTCAAGAAAGAGAGGGCGTCAAGGAGACGAGACGAGAGGTATAGCTCAGAGCTGTAAAGAACGAAAAGCGCATGTTCGAGATCGACAAAATGCACGACCAACACACCGTAAACGAAAAACCGAGTGGTCGGGCAAATGAGAGATTCACGTTCCCCAAGAGAAGGCCAACAGTAGGCGGAGAGGTTTGTCAATCTTGGATGAAGATTGCAGGGGCATGCCTGCGTGAATCACACCAAGCAGCGCCATCTCATTCGTGATCGGATGCTTGGGCGTCTTTCTTGGGGTATGGTGCCCGCCGACTTTCCGTGATGCGATAGCCACCAAATTGCACTCTGCTAGGATGAAGAGAGAGACGATGCCTTCTTGGGAGAGCTCAGTGCCCCAAAGTGGTTGGTGGCTAGGTACAGGGAAATTAGAGCTGACGAATTGGAATAATGCGGGTTGGGGGTGATTTGTTTGATAGTAGGAAGTGATTAGCAACTGGACGAAAAGTGATAAACGTGTTGTAGATTGCTCTTCCATTTCAATTCCTTCATAGAGTTGAGGGATGGTGAGGGAGAAGATAGGCTGCGGGATGACAGCAATCCCCGTCGTTTCGGAGAGTAGTCTTTGTCGATAATCAAAGCTTGAGATGCGGAGTCCCAATGGCGTTGCATAAGCGTGAAGTCAGCCCACGACCGATTGGGGGGGCATAGGGCCGCCAAGAGCCCAAGACTGTGGGCCCTGGAGACTTTGCGCGGGTGAGGCTATTTATGAGCTTTGGTGCATGAGGTGGCGACAGCGACATGAATCTTGACGGTATACCGCTTGGATGCCCATGTCATTCAGTCTTTTCCCCGTGTTTGCAAGAACGCAAATGACTCGAGCGCAATGATCAAAGGCGCGGCGATCTATTGTGAGCAGCTTGTGAAAAGATCTATTCATGGAACGTTTGATAGATCGGCGCTCGTATGCGCGAAATGTTTCCCAGTGACCGGGTTGATGATGGACAGAAGGTGTTGTCCGGGGTTTCTAGAACAGGATGAGCATTGGAATGTCAATGGAATCGCCACAAGAAGGTCCACGCGGTATCTATTCTGGGTATCTGCAAACCATCCCTCACTATAGAGGTGTGGGGTAATCTATACATCAGAACGCCAATGGCAATGCCTAGAAAGTCCCAGTGGTGTCAAAGCTGGGAGAGCGAAAGATGCGCCCAAAATGCAAGAGTTCCTCCTCTTATGCTGCTCGGCCTGTCTCGCCATCCACAGCATCACCAGCAACACCGTCGCCAGCCACACTTTCCGCTTTCGACTCCACCAACCCAACGTGTGGATCAGGAATCTGTATATCAAGACACAAATACCCCGTCCTCCTCAACGGGATCGCCCGAACCAGCTCCGCCTCTTCCTTCTCCATCCCAACCCTGCTCTCAACATTCCACCTCTCGATGAAATCTTCCACGCCCCTGCACCGCGCTTTTACTGCTGCGAACCCAAAGTCTTCCCATAACCACCCCGTGAGCACTCCCAGAACCAGATCAAGCCATGCTCTCCATCCATACGGCGAGAATGCTTCGATCAGTCCTTCATTTATGCCTTTAACCAGAAGCCGGAAATCCGCTTCCCGGATCCAGGGTTCGAGGATCTCGGGGTAGGTGTTGCTGAATGTAGGGGCGAGATCACCCACTATCATCCAGTCTCGGGGAATGCGTATTATTCTTGTAGTCTCGTGTAGAGGGTGTGATAATGGCACATGCGGGTTCGGATGTGGGAAGCAGGGATGGGAGTTGTTCCAAGGGAGCACGTCATCTGGCTTCGATCGTTTGGAAGGGGTGGGTGATGAAGCGCGAGCAGTCTGGGGGTGGCCGTGTTCGAGGTCTTTGGCTGGGGTTGGAGGACGTTTAGAGGCTGTGTCGGATACTTGAGAGGGGGCGGGCGACATGGATGCTGTTGGGAGAGGGGGAAGAGGCTTGCCGATGATGCCCAAGGGTCGGCGAGTTGAGGGACAGGGTCGTTCACTCGAGTGTATGTCACTCGAAATCGAGGGAGGCTTGTTGGGAGGGGAGTCGCGAGACGGATGCGAGACCTCGGCTTGAAGGCCGCTCTGGCTTCTTTGGCTTAGATGAAGGCCAGGCTGGAGGCCCAGTACTTCAAGGGGCTGGCTCGATGCTGGAGGGTCCGCCGGCGCTTCCGTGGGATGGTGATGTGTAATAGATCCAGCAGATCTAGTTGGTGGTGGTTGAAAGGGAAAATTGGATGAGTTGACGGGGATCCATAAGTCCGAAAAAGGCTGGAGCTTCGTCCCCTCAAGGAGGTTGCCCGAGAGCTTGCACGCGAAGGAGGTGGAGCTTCGTGATACTTTCTCCTGGAACGAATAGGGGTTCCTCTCAAGGTGTCGATATGCTCCCCAGATGTCGCGCACCACGGCTCTACCTTTGTTATGGGTCGCCGGTGGGGTTTCTGGGGAGTTGACAACATCGTGGATGGATGCCGTAACGGAGCTCCTTCCGCGCTAGAATTTGATTGGTCGGACAGTTGCTTAGCTGCAGATGGACAATTGTGAGAAGAAAGTTGAATTCCAATTGTCTTCCCCATCGATGGGTCTGGTTACCTTCCAATTATGTTTCAATTCTTTTCTCTGTCTAGAACTGAAGGTCATTGACTTCTAGTCACATCAGAAATCTCTTAGAAAAATATGAGATCCATCTATTATTTGTTTCAATGTCATTCTTATACCAAAATTTAATCCCTCAGTGAAACGCCATTCATTCTGCCCTTGTCTGTGGCTGTGGTTCCTCCGTAGTATGTTTGCTTTCTGTTTCTACTGCCAAAAAGCACGCAACAATCGAAAGCCGAGACATCTTCACCACACGTTGCTCGCTTGCTGCTGAGGATGGCTTAGATGCCTGATCTTCCAACATCTACTGCCGCAATCAATGTTCGCTTGTCTAGCCTCAGACATCGATCAAACAAACACTGTCCACGGATCCAAAACCAGCTGCCACCCCTCCTTCTTCGCTTTCTCGACCCTTTGTTCGTAGTAGAAAGCCTGCTTCGGAATTTTCCAGTATTCCGTCTTTCCCTCCGTCACGCCACAGGCAAACTCCGTAGACTCCTAACTCTCCAATCACGCCCCCGTTTTGAATCTCGCCGTTTCGAAATATCGTATTGGTCAAAGCTGGTGGCTGAATCAGTTCCATGAGGATATGGCCTCTGTATTTATTTTCATCGTCCCCTAGCGATGCCAGAAATGGTGGGATTTTTGCCCCATAGATATTGTTGCCGCCACCTTCCCGCTGTGGTTTGAGCACATAGCCTCTGGATTTGACAGGATCTTTTGCGATACTGATTGCCTTTTGACCCGCTGGGCTGTGGTCCAATGGGTAGATAGCTGTGAAAGTGGCTTTTATGCGCTCGATGGAGTGTTTGAATGCTGTAGAGGAGAGGAAATGGTCCAGAGTTGGAGATGAAGGCGTGGCAAGGACTTGCTGCACCTTCTTGCTTCCAGCCAAGTGTGTCAGGATGGAAGGGCACTTGATAGCAGCAGATCGTTCGAGATGGAGGCGTGCTTTCCATGAGTCAGGAGATATGTATTCCGTGGGAGCATAGCCTGCACGGAAGTAGAGAGTCGTGACTTCGTAGGGTGTTGAGGGTGAATGTGGCGGGATATAGACCAATGGCCTTGATTGATTGTCTGATGGTACCCTAGTACAAGCGAGTACAGAAAAGAATGGAAGACGAAATATTGGAATCTGGTATTCAGATTGCAGTTTCCAGGCGATGGCCTGCTGGTCAAAGACGTTATTCTCGGGAAGTTGAACCACAAAAGCAACACAGAGAGGAAGCTGGGGACTAGACTTGGACGGCCCGTATGCATTGTGCGCCGTGAAAAGTCCACCAGCTATACGATCTATCGAAGGGTTTGGCGGGAGAGATGCAGGTTTGATGACTGGATCGCCCATACGGGGGTAGGCGGATATTGCGAGGAGATGGCTGTACTCATGTCAGAAAGGGTACTGGTCAATCTTGACAAGTTGGTACCTATGAAGACCGGAGACTTTGGCAGCAAGTCCACCAAACGAAGAGGCAATGGTATTGAACTCAACTTGTTTGATCTCAGGCTTGGCTTCTGGATTGGTGGGATCTTTATGAACCATGTAATCTGAACGAAAGATGCCCAGCGAAAGATTCTTCGATCGAGATTAGCCCAATTCTACAGCGAAGCCATCTGTGAGTGCTACCTGGACATAACCCTCCTTCTTAACAGCCAAGTGGACATTCCATAAGTTCAAGATAAAGTCATCCACCTCGGCAAGTCTGCCAAACCATATATCAGATCAAAAATTCTCAAGTAAGCAAAGCAACAAAATTGAGAGTGAAAGACGCAGCTCCTCTTGCAGTCGTTAAGATGACGGGCCAGTAGAAAGGACGGTTTGGAGAAAGCAGCATACGTGCAAAAGGTCATGCGTACTCCTCGACAACGCCACGCAGCCAGCCTTCATTAGCAGCAATTGCGGCGTACAGCTCATTGTATGCGGTTTGTATCGCTCGTGCTTCATCAAAGCATGCTCGCGGAAAGAGACTGGGAAACAGGGTGCTTGGAGCCGTCACAGCGAGGGACCTGGATGGATCCGTTTCTGCCGGTACAAATGCATTGGATGGCCGAACGGCGAGTCCATTGAGTATCGACCAGTCTTTAATGTTTGCAAGCAGATACTCTTCTTGCTCAGAAGTGAGCGAGGGGGGATAATCAGGGTAGATTGACGCTGCCATTGCTGATAGTGAATGCTGTATAAGACCTTGCTGACCGCGCATTAGACGTGGAATGTGTCTTGCCTGCAGCTTCAACAGCGAGGTATGAAAGCATTTAAGACTAATTCGTTGGCTGACATCTTACCCACTACCCTCGTGCGTCACAGAGACATTAGGTTCTTTTCCGGCGGACTTAAAGACGGATTTAACTCTCGCTAGCGTGTAAGCCAAAGCGAACCGCGACCAGCTGCAAGGCTCCTGCTTCTGAAATGTTTCACTTATCCAATCAACCAGAGCCATTCGGATACTGTTGGCTTATGTGCGTCCTGTCTGAGACGCCTCTTTGCGCAATGATGAGCTTCTGACATCCCAAAGTAAAACCTGGGCTGGGTTGAAACAGGCTATTTAGAGTCGAGACTGGGCCAGACCAGACGAACTTGAGAGACAGCACCACCACCATGAGGTGACGGTGAGAGGAAGGTCCGATTTCTTCTCACGTGAACTGTTGGAGAACGCTTTGTTTACGTCCTCCAGCTGCAATCAGGAACACTCGCTCCTTCCTCTCCACCTCCCTCCCTCACAGTTCACAACATCTACAACTCTCGGACTCGTTCCTAACTACAGCCAACGTTCAATACTGCTTTACAGTCGACTGCTATTTGCACTAGTGATCTCCAATGCTCGTTCTCTACGACAATAACGCAACCAAGCATGCAATCTCATCAGACATGCCTCTTCTGCACACTTCCAATGAGGGGTACGAGGCGTCAATGCAGGATCCGTGGGATTGGAGTGTGGATCAAGTGATCAATGCTCTATGTAATCCCCAGAGCCATTTGCGGGCAGTGAATACATCGTTGAAGCTCCCTGACACCAATCTACTTGCCAACAAGCTAAGGGAACACGATGTCAATGGGCTTGCCTTGCTTGAGGAGGTGAATACAGAGAGTTTGAAGAATGACTTTGCTATCAAGTCTTTCAGCCATCGCGGCAGCATAAATTACATGATTCGTTTACTCCAGGACGAGTCTCGGAAATATCAAGAGCACCACGAGCGTAAATCTTCGAGTCGCGGCCTGAGGTCTAGCACTGGCTTCGACGCCCATCTTGGGTCTCCATATACGACAAGCCACAATGGCTCTGCTATGTTCTCGGGTATGTCTGGAAGATTGCAGTCTCCCCAGAGCGCCAATGAACAGTGGCCCGGGGACTTGCTCAGCCAGGGGAACGGACCTAAAATGCCAAACGCAATATTCAATGAGCCACTAAACATTCTAGATGAAGCGCCACTACTTCCACGCCTAGGCACCTCATCGTTGGTTCCGCCCCCGACTGCAGGTAGTGTCAATCCAAATGGGCTAGGGAGGAATGTGCAGCAACAGAGCGACATAGATGGCGCGGATCAGTCTGGGATCGGAGTTGCAGAAAACAAGGACGCAGTCAGCGAGCAATACCAGCGGCATACTTTTGTCAGTGGCGGCTTCCAATTGACGAACGAACCAATTCGTGTTTGTGAAAGCGAGACGACAATTATCGACGACCATGGCCGAAAGAGACGCCGCCTTGCTCTCGTCCCTACAACCGAATCCGACTTACTTGCGAACAAGACAGATCACAAAGCTTTGGCCGGAGACGGTCCCGCAATGCTCCCAATGGAGACTCCCTATGTGAGCACTTTGCCAAATAACAGTCCAGCACTATCTTCACGCCATAGCAGCCAGACCCTCACGAATGCAATGGAGCAAGCAGAGGACGCAGCAAAGGAGGACGCAGAATCTTCCGCACAGCCTGTACCTGGCCTTTTGCATATCGGACCGACTGGAAGAAAGCGAATGATGCCAATGCTACAATCCGATGCAGAGGTTGACCATGAAGAGGAAGTTCTTCCAGAGATGGCCATGACCATAATAGCGAGCACAGAGGCACAGGAGCCGGTACGGCCTAGGGCAAAGCTTCTCGATGAGAATAAAGAGAGGCACGTGTCCTTAGGTAAAAGAGCGAAACGAGATGCACATCAAACTTACTTGGGTCTTGAGCCACTTCCTGTAGATCGGCTTTTCTACGGAGATACAGATCTTGGCCAGACTCTAGAGAATGGTGCCGACGACGAAGACGACAATTTTAGCTTCGTCTCCGCGGGCCAGCACAGCGACGGTCAACGGCGGTATGTCAACGCTCGAATCAAGTATTTCTTCCAGTCACCCCCTATCCACATCCGACGGCAGGAGCAAGAGTACCTGGGCATTGTTCCCTACCCTAGACATATTGGGGAAAAGCATAGGCCACTTTCGATTACACTTTTTTCACAATCCTTGACCCCGAACGGTACTCTTGCAACAAGAGCGAATCGCCTGAACTGGATTGATGATAACCTTCGTCCCGTCCCTGCCTCAGGCGACGAAGAACCACAGAACGCCTTCAACATTGCTGATATCGCAATGGCTGTAGACGAAGACCAAGATGCAGACTGGGCTTCTCTTGAGAAATGGAAGTACATAGATGGCGATGTACTGATGCCTGTCTACGGTGACTCGGGCTCTGAAGGAGAATACGATCTAGATACTTGGAAAGAGATGGAGGGGGAGAGTAATAAAATAATGCGGTCGGAAGGCAAATCACGAAGCCGGTTATTAGCCACCGAAGAGGTCCTTGCAGCTATCGATACAGCTATGAAAGAGATAGCTCGCGAGTGGGCAATCAAGAAGCAGCCCAAGTTACTACTCAAAGCATGGAAGTTATGGGCCAAGGCTCGACGAGACGGCGACAAACATACTAAATGCACGAATTTTGAAAAGCATATTCACGACCTAGATCTCCGCCTCGATATTATACGTAAGGAGATTACCAAGGAAGAGTGGTCAAGCCCAAAACAAGTTATTAGACAATCCAAGATCATGCAGCAGTCTGTCTTCGATCGAGAGGAGTACAAATGGAAGCTCGCAATCGTGCGGCAGAAGATGGCTCCGGAAAAGCTGCAGCCCTATCCCAAGAAACCAAAAATTGTTGAAGTGAATAAGAAAGCTGAGCAGCCCTTGGAGGACGGTGAAGAACTCCTTGTTACCGATGCTGAGGATAGTGAACTGTCTGATGATGATTTCGATGGCTTCGTCGTTGATGATGACGTTGATGATTCAGAACAAGGAAAAGTACCTCCGATGCTCGACGAAGACTTTACTATGGCTGATGCAGATGACGAGTTGCTGGATAAGAATAAGTCTGATATACTCGTCGTAAGATCCGGCAATAAAAGTGAAGATCCTCCACCAATCGTTGTACCTAAGGCATTACCTACCCCTACAAAAAGCAAATCGCCGCCTTTATCACAATTTATCGATCTGACTCAAACCTCGTCAGATAATCCTGAACAAGCTTCTCCCCTCCCGAAAAAGGAGATATCATATGGCGTTCGTACTCCACCCGTCTACGATAGTGGAGACGACAGCGAGCGGTGGTTCCAATTATCGCGTAGTCAGAAGGCGACTTTCAAAAAGCCACAAAAGTACACAGCTGGAACAGTTATTGACCTCGAAAGCAGCGGCGCCGACTTTTCTGATTCGAGGGCGAAGGACAGTCCGTCTTTAAATCGCAGGCTACCTTTACATAGTGATATCGAGGCGATCAAGAACATGGATGCCACGTCGCTAGTCAGACATCAAGACCGAAAACGTCTCCTTATCCATGTGATTTCTCGTACATCGACCGAGAGCCGCCTGAAAGCCGCCTACGTACTCGATGAGTTGAGCATGGAGATGACAAGAAAGCACGTTTGGACGGGCATGAAATCTTTACTTGAGCATAAACGCGAGATCCGCAAACTGGACAAAGAGATATCGGACGGCATTATGCAGATCGGTAAGCCACAGAAGATTGTGTTGCCAAAGAATAGATATTAACCCTTTTGTTCTAGTAACTTGGTTCATATGCTGGACTGTCCCCATCAAATACAATATCAATGGACTGAGTAAACAGCACGTTGAAACCAGTCTAGGAGAAGAAGAAGGATACGAGCCCTTTTATGATTTCCTGCTTGAATGTATGAGATACTACGACGAGCTTCAAGATTCTTCTAGTCCCCTACCGTCGCCTACGCCAAAGAAGAAAAAGCGGGAAAGGATTGTTCGCGGAGACCGTGAAGGAAATCCACAGGCATCATTTGCCCGCCAAAGAGTGTTCGCCGTCTCAGAAAGTCAGGAAACCTTGGAGAAGAGACAGGCAGCCCGCGAACGAATGCAAGCAGTGAGAAAGCGTGAATTGGAAGCTGGACGTGAAAAAATGGAGTCGAGCGAGCTGAATGCCTCGGAGGTGGTCGTCAATCCAGGAAAATTGGAGTGCCAAGAATACATCCGCTTGAACCCAAACTTCGATAGAGGCGCTCCGATGAAACCACACCAGAAAGCAGGATTGCAATTTCTTTGGCGGGAGATCACGGCTGAGCAGGTTGATATGCAAGGATGCCTGCTTGCTCAAACAATGGGCCTCGGAAAAACAATGCAGGTCATTGCTCTGTTGGTGACTCTTGCAGAAGCTGCAAAGTCTGACAAGGAGAACATCCGCATCCAGGTGCCTCCTTCACTTCGCCGACAACAGACCTTGATCTTGTGTCCACCAGCTCTAGTCGAAAATTGGTGGGATGAAATTCTGCTCTGGGCTCCAGAACGTCGGTCAGACAACATTGGCGAATTACGCAAGGTCACGGCTTCTCAGAATCTTGGCACGAGACTCAATGAGATTCAGGCGTGGAGTAAAGAGGGCGGTGTCTTGTTGATGGGCTTCACCTCTTTCAGAGACCTGGCTAGAAACAAAAGGAAAAAGAGGAATGGTATCGAGGGTCCCGGTGCGCTTGACGATGGTCAGCATCAGATGGTCAGGAAAGCGCTTTTGGAGCGTCCGAATATTGTCGTCGCAGATGAAGCCCACGGATTCAAAACCCAAAAGTCCGGCCTGAACAAGGTGATCAATCAAGTCAAAACAAGAAGCCGCATTGCCCTTACTGGCTCACCGCTATCCAACAATCTCATCGAGTACTTTGCATTGGTTGACTGGATCTCCCCTGGTTTCCTGGGAGATGAGAGTGTTTTCCGGGCCACCTACGAGGAGCCGATTCGTGAGGGCTTGTACCAAGACAGTGAGCCATCGCAGTATAGAGAAGCCAGGAAACGGTTGAAAGCTCTCGAATTAGAGATGGACCCCAAGGTCAACCGGGCTGATATATCCGCTTTAGATGGCCACTTGAATGGGAAAGACGTATATGTCATTAAACTTCCACTGACAGCCCTTCAGGAAAAATTGTATCGCGTCTTCGTTGGGATCACTCTAGCAGATGAGCCACAGAGTAGTCTACTCTGGAAATGGTTGCATATTCTTCAGTTGCTTTGCAATCATCCCAAACTTTTTGCAAACAAGCTAAATTCCATCGAGGCCGAGATGAAGAAGTCAGGCGGCGCAAAGGCTTCGGGCAAGACATTACCAGCAAAGACAAAATCACCTACTGATCTATTCGAGGATGGCCTACCTACCTCAGAAGAAGAGGACATCCTGAACGAGCCAGAATCCGAATCCGCTCTATCTCGTATCATCCCTGAGACCCAAGCCATGATCGCAGACTTGCATGAGACTATTGACATCTTGTCGCAGTCCAACAAAATGCATATCATGATGAGCATTGTGAAGCTCTCCGCAAAGGTCGGGGACAAGGTTCTGATCTTCTCTCATCAAATACCTACATTGGACTACGTAGCCAGCGAGCTTAAGAAAGCTCGGAAGTCTTTTGTGCGTATCGATGGCTCCATCGCACCAACCAAGCGGCCGGCTATGACCAAGTCATTCAACGAAAGCTCTGTGGATGTCTGTTTGGTATCAACACCTGCCGGTGGCCAGGGACTCAACCTCTTTGGTGCAAATCGTGTTGTGATTCTCGATGAAGGCTTCAACCCAATGTGGGAGCAACAAGCAATGGGCCGGGCATATCGCATTGGGCAACTAAAGCACGTATATGTTTACCGCTTGGCCATAGCTGGCACGTTCGAGCAGGTAATGCAAAATCAAGGCATTTTCAAAGAGCAGCTTGCTACTCGAGTTGTCGACAAGAAAAACCCAGTCCGAAGTGCAGTGAAGGGCGCTGGCAAGTACCTGTTTCTTCCGAAGGATATCGAGCAAGACGATCTTGATGGATTCCGTGGGGAAGACCCGCTGGTCCTTGATCATCTTCTGGCTGCGCGGGATGAGTAAGTCGAAACCGTGGATGAATGATTTTGTATATGCTGATTCGTTTAGAACCCCTATTCTGTCTATCATCAAATCTAGTACATTTCACGTCGATGATGAATTGACGGCCGAGGAGAGGAAGGAAGCAGAACAAATGCAGCGTGACGAACAATTGAGACGCAAGGATCCAGCCAAATATTTCGCTATGGTCGTGGAACGTAGACAGAAACAAGTTCTGGGGGCACAGCCTGTGTACAACAGTGGAGCTGTATCCACACAACCCTCATTTCAGCAACCAGCTGGGGCAACGACCGATCATCCTCCTCGATCGTATGGCTTGGAACCACCCACACCCCGTGTCAGCAATGGTACGGAGAAAGAACCTCCACAAATGTCCGTCCAGGAGACCGCTGTGGCTGGGAACAAGCATGGGCTTGAACCACCTACTGGACATCACAAGAGGCCAAAGATTACGCATCCTTCAGAACCCGGCTTCAAGGGTACTGGGGCCACGGAGAAATCATTCAGCAAGTTCCTAGAAGATGAGGCTGCCAGATCACAATCTTCAGAGAGCAAGAAGTGAATATGGCTTGATGCATGTTATTTTCATTGGAATCGGAGCTACCTTTATGATGGGAGGGAGGGATGGATTTTGAGAGTCGTCTGCATTTGAAAAGCATCACAATGGTCGCATTCTGATTTTTCGAGGGGGGCACATCTTGCATGCATGGACTTTGTTTTATGGCGTTGAGGTAGAAGTGGGTTGCTTGATGCGATACCCCATGAGCATTGCTTTTCTTTGCTGGAAGTGGACCGGTTGGCGATTGCAGATGCGGCTTCTTACTGTATTTGGGACTCGAGCCGATCAGCAAGAGCATTCAGCAAAGACCACGTCCTCACCAATGGAATTTTGATGACCACGAATATGAAGTAGCTGTCCTCATGAGGTAGATCGTAAAGCTATGAAAGCCATGTTGGTGAAGTAATCTCTGTAGAGCAGCATGGCAATCGAGTAGATTCCACCATTTCGTCGTACTCACTACTCTTGCCCTTTTGTGTCGCAACTAATTCTTGCGCACCCAGCACATACTCCAAAGGCAACAATGTTCGAGAAGAAGCGTAAAAGCAATGATGATCCAATCGACCAAAGACCTCAAAAGATAGTCGCCACTGGGCCCCTAGCAAACAATATAAAAGTCTCGCTTCTCGAGGATGGAGGAGAATGGCGACCGGTCCTTGGTGTGTACAATTCTGGACTTTACACAGCACTCTGATCACTGAGGGAGCATCTGACTGACATCTTTCAGCCTATACACCAGGAATATCCCTCCCAGAAAAAGCATCCTTCAAGGCCTACAAGAAAGCCGTCCAATCTAGACACCCCACCTTAGAGCTCCTCCTCCACTCCCAAGCCCACCCAAAGCTCGACTACACAGGCAGTGAAGAGACTTCGAATGGCCCGGAAGGCCACCTGAAGCATTACATAGGTGTCTACGACCCAATACAAGGCAAGCTGCAGCTTGTCCCAGCCAAAAAAGTCACTGTTCGAAGCACACTCCGCTCAGCGCGGACTCTCGAACTGTTCTCCGAACAGATAGATCACAACGACAAACCCTCAGCCATAGTCCGCCCTCCCTCGCCATAGCAGACTCAGCTAACACCCCCAGGTCCTCTCTGCAAGAAACACCCTCGGCCTAACCTTCGGCACCAAAAAATCCCAGAAAGCAATCCACGCACTCACAACAAACGTAATCCAATCCACCCCCTCAAAACCAGCTCGAGAACACCAATCCAACGCCTCCCCCAGCAAACCCAACCTCGATCCCCTAGCTGACGCCATCGTCTCCTCCATGGCCGAGCCCACAGCCTCCATGCCCTCGAGGGAAGAAATGCAAGCAAGCATCGACGAGAACAAACCGCGGCCCAAGCCCAACCTCGCAGCCGAGACACCAGCAGACGTCTACCCCATCGAGCAGCTTGTCGGCGGCGAAGAAGTCCTAAAGCAGATGCAAGTCAAAGTCTGGATCGACACCATCCAATCCGGCGCAGACGTCCCCACCTCCAGTCTCTTCGTCGCAAAACGCCTCGTCCGCACCGTAGAAAGCGGCGGCGTAAAACTGGTCCGCGTGCTGAAGTACACACTCCTCCTAATCGAATGGTTCAAAAGCCTACGCCCGCACGGCAAGGACGGGAAGAAAGTCCCAGCGCTCTCCCAAATGGGCGCCCTGACCCAAAACTGGGGCTCCGACCTCCCCGCCAGCCTCAGCCGCCGCTTCGCCCTCGGCGGCAGCGGGGGCGGCGGCGGGGGAATCCTGAATCGCCACGCGCACGACACCCTCCTCACGCACCTCCTAGCGCTAACGCTGCACATCGACAACTTCAGCACCAATACGCACGATATAGCGCAGGACCTGCGGCTCACCCCGGCCGGGGCGGGGAAGTATTATCAGGAGCTTGGGGCGAGTGTGGGGATGCCGACGGAGGCGGAGAGGGGGAGGATGGGGATTCCGAGGGGGGGGGGGGCGCGGAGGGTTGCGAGGTTGAGGGTGCCGGTTGTGTTGCCAAGGAGTGGGGGGGAGCGCGGGGGGAGGGGAAGGGGGAGGGGGAGGTGAGGGTTGATAGGAGGTGTGAGGAGACTACAAGAGGTTTAGGCTGGGACTGAGGATTATATTCGCTACTGTCAAACCTAGGGGAATGGGTGGGCACTTCAGAACTAGGCCGCAGGCTCTGCACAACTGACACAAAACCCCGACGCAAACACGAGAACATACGAAGAGAGGCGCACAAAACCGGCATATGTGTTCTACCCAGCCTTTCCAACTGAACATTCGTAAAATATAGATAGGTCCATCAGCTTCACTCGTATCCAAGCGGTAGCAAAAGGAGCGTTTTCATCGAGATCGGATGGGACCTCATCACCATCACATGAGATCAGATGTCGGCAACATGACATCGCATCAAGTCAACCCCTCACTCCACTTGACCGACCCATTCCCCACGCACCCACCCAAGGTTACCCAACACGCTCACGCGGCAGCAGCAGCCACAGCCCTCTCAACGAGCATCTCGTCCATCCCCCCCTCACCCTCCTCCCCCTCCATACCCATACCCCCCGCCTCAGCCAACTGCCTCTCATCGCACAACATCTCCACCCCCTGCCCCCCCTCCACCCCAACGCCACAATACCCCCCCAGCGCTTCCCAATCCGTAATCCTCTTCAGCCCCAGCTGCGTCCACACCTGATCCAGCGCCTTCACCAAATGCTGTTGGAACGGGAGCGTGTGCCCCGGCGTGGGCGTGAATCTTAACCTCTCCTCCCCGACAGGGACGGTGGGGTAGTTGATCGCTTGCACGTAGATGCCGTGGTCTTTGAGGAGGAGATCGGAGGCGGTTTTGGCGCAGGAGGCGTCGCCGACGAGGACGGGGATGATGTGCGAGGGGTTGGGCATGACGGGGAGGCCCTGCGCGACGAGGAGGGCTTTGGTACTGCGGGTGTGGAGTTGTTGGAGGTGGCGGTCGCGGGGGTGGGTCATTTGGTGTTCGATGGCGGTTTTGGCGCCGGCCATGGTGGCGGGGGGGAGGGAGGTGGTGAAGATGAAGCCCGGGGCGAGGGAGCGGATCGTGTCGACCATTTTATGTGAGCCGGCGATGTAGCCGCCTACGCAGCCGTAGGCTTTTCCTAGGGTGCCGGTGATGATGGAGATGCGGGACATGATTGTGCCTGTGGGCCTGCCGGCCGCGTGGGCTGAGTAGTCGAGGTGCTCGGCTACGCCGGCGCCATGCGGGCCGTACATGCCTACGGCGTGGACTTCGTCGAGGAAGGTAAGGGCGTTGTATTTGTCTGCTAGATCGCAGATGGCGGCGATGGGGCCGATGGAGCCGCACATGCTGTACACGGACTCGAAAGCTATGATTTTGGGGCAGTCCGGGGGAAGGGAAGCGAGTTTGGCTTCGAGGTCGGCGAGATCGTTGTGTTTGAAGACCATTTTCCGCGCGCCTGAATGCCGGATTCCTTGGATCATGGAGGCGTGGTTCATGCTGTCGGAGAGGATAACGCAGTTGGGCATTTTGGAGCCGAGAGTCGCGAGCGTGGCGTCGTTGGCTACGTAGCAGGAACTGAATACTAAGGCGGACTCTTGGGCGTGGAGTTTCGCGATTGTGGATTCGAGCGCTATGGCGTGTTGGTTGTGGCCGGAGATATTGCGTGTGCCGCCTGCACCGGCGCCGTAGGTGTCGAGGGTCTTGTGCATGCTCTGTAGGACGGCCGGATTACGGCCCATGCCTAGGTAGTCATTGGAGCACCAGACTGTGACTCGTTTGTCCACGTCGGTCATGTGTGCTTGGGGAAACTCGCGCGCGAGGCGGTTGATGTTGTTGAAGTAGCGGTATGATTTGTCAGCGTGTTTCTTGTCCAACTCCTTGTTGTAGAAGCCTTCGTAGCTGAAGTTGGCAGTGTCAGGAGCTGCGGGCTTGGGGCCAGGGGTGGATGGAGAATGCTTGGGTTGGGTGCGAGGTTTAGTGTTTTGAGGCAGCGGCGCTATTCAAGATCAGCTTTTCGATTCAATGAAGAACGAATATTAAAACGAACCGATTTCCTCACGCCTAAGCAGCTCGGGTGCTACATTGGCATGATGCAGCCTGGATGTATGCATTTTGGCTTTCCCTCCATAGTCTCGGACTCCGCCAAAAACGCCATTGAGGGCGCAATGGCCTGTTTTGGCACTTTGCACGGCCATGGCTTTTCCCATCACTGGGCAACGGCGGGCGAGGAACTGGAGATTGGACATGGTCCCACCGCCAGAAGAAACATGGCGGATAGAGGTTGAGAGGGAACGTAGAGTGGCGGGGGAGGTTTTATTGAGAAATGGGCACATGGAGCGGGACTGACGGAGGAGGGCGTCCATTGTGGCGACGGCGAGGGGTGCTTTTGGTTGTATGGAGTCTTTTCGCTCTGGTGAGCAAGCTGGTCTGAGAGAAGGAGTGGAATGGTGAGAATATGATGTGTGGTCAGTCGGAGACCGTTCTTCGGTCATCATGTCATTCTGCGACTAACCGAATACGGGGCTACAATGGATCATCTCAGCTCGCTTAGCGAACTAATCAGATCAATTTGATTACTCTCCTTCTTTTCTTCGTAATACACCATTAGGGCAGCATTGAGGCACTGTCAGCAAGTGACAAAAGGTTACGCATAAAATTAGGTAGGCATAGATACATCAGCCACATGATTTCTGCCAGTGTGGTTGGTCGCCTTAGTCAATTGCACTCCAAGGCCTTACGCCTCTGCCTTCTTCTAATTCAACAACCCACCATAACGATTCTTTGGCCTGCTCGATCTGGCCACCCTCTTCATATGCCCTCGCCAGAGCAAACCAAGCCTCGCTGCTGTCCCACCCTTGCCCGGACTTGGTCAACGCCGATAGTAGCCCGTAAGCCCGATCGCGGGCTGCCAGATGAGATAATGAAGGAGATGATGCCGAGGCCGTCCTTTCCGAATTGGGCTCCGAGAGCGCTGTCGCGGGAAACGTGCCGAGGGTAGGAATCGATTGAGGGATATTCTCTAGAGGTGGGACTGATGGGGCGGGATCTGGATTCTCAAAGGAATCGAGCAGGATGTAAGACAACCCAATCGTCGCCGCAGCGTGGTCCGGATAGTGCCCCAACGCAGTCTCATACATTTCAGAAGCCTTCTCAGTATTCCCCAAGGCCGTCTGTATTGCAGCTTGTTCTGCCATCACATCCGCCCAGAGCTCGCCGCAGCTTTTCACACCCCCGTAGCCTGGGCTTGAGAAGTTATCGGCGCTGCTTCCTGATTGAGAGGCGATGCCGTTCTCGATGGTTTGGACGTGCTTCGTAGCTTCCGTGAGAGCGCCTTGTGCGTCTGTAGGCATGCCGGCTCGGCGGTAGAGTGAGGCTATCAAAAGCCAGATGTCAATGAGAAGTGATAAAGCGTGGCGAGATTGTTCGTGGGGGCTATACTGCGGTTCTGGGAAAGAGGCGGGGGTGAGGAGCGATAGGGATTGAGGCTGTGAGCTCTGAGACGGTTTGGGAGGGACTGGGCCAGTGTTGGGGTTTTTGTGGTTCATGTTCTGAGTGGTCGACGGGATATTGTGCAGAGGGTTCGAGGGATCGGTGGATGCAATTGGAGTTGACGGCAAGGATGGCATGTCGTGGGAGATGGCTACGCCAACCTCATCTGAGGCGTAGGGTGTGTCCTCGGCTGCGGAAGTGTTTTCTGACCCATTTGCTCTTTCGAACGCCCGATCTCGCGAGGGGCCGCTTGGAGACTTCTGGTGGGCAGCATTGAGCGAGGCTGACTTTGCTGGACTGAGAGCTTGAATTTTCCGGACACTACCTAAACTTTTCCTGCTGTTGCGCTTCTTGAGCCTATTCGACTCATGGCGGCCGAGGAAATGATGGCGGTGGTTCGGATTTTGAGGTAATTGAATATGTTGATCGGAGGTGACTGATATTGCTGGGGCACCTGTCTCATCATTCGATTGCTCGAAGGAACCGACTGAGCTGGAAGCTGTCCCGGTGTTTGCAAGACGCGACTTGCGAGGGTCTTTTGGCATCCCAAAGATACTCTCCCGAAAACTGCGTTGCGTACCATTTGCGCTGGTCGTTGGCGAAGGCGGTCTCAGGTCCGACTTTTCAGGTGCACTCTTTTCGATGTAGTGGAACAGCTTTGTGTAAAGTCCCAGTAACTCCCCACTGGCATTGACTGCTTCCTCAGGGCCATCGATCACTTCTGAAAGAGCAAGCTGAGTCATTTTCATCTCCACCAAATTCTTTTTCTCGCTCATTGCTAGACCATTGATTGAGTCCAAGGCCTGGGTATCTCCATAGAGCGTCGCTTTTGCACCATAGGGCTCAAATGCTGCTTCGCACGATGCCACTGCGGTGGAAAAATTCTGTCTAGAGCTGAGGAGCAGCGTCAATAAGTGCCAACATCTGAGAAGCAATCTTCGTCCGTTAAAAGCAGCCTTGCTCCCTTGGGCCATGTCTGCATTTCCGTTTTCCATTCTTGATGCCACTTCAGTCGCGACTCTTGTACCTACAGAGATTGCATGCTTCGCGGTCATGATTGCGGCATCGATATCCCGCGATTCCGCAAGTAATAGAGCTAGCAAATAGATATACTCGATGTTTTCGGGGTCACCAAAGTCAGCCCTCAGAGCCATCCGACAATTCGAGATTGCATTCGCTTGAAGCTCCGCTCTAGATGATGTATCATATGTCAACCGTGCCCAGCGAGACTGGCTGTGACTGATAGCATGATATCCGAGGGCTAATACCTCGTTAGGTACCGGCGTCCTCGGCGCTTTTGGCTTGTCGACCAAATTTGAAGGGACGCCTTCAGGCTTGCTGACTGATCTGTGGGGAGACGAAGAATTGGCTTTTTTGAGCCAGGCCTCAATGGTGCTAGCTACCTCGATAGCGTGCTCCGCCTCTTTCCTTCTACCGTACACACAGAACACATGAATGCCTGCAGCTGCAGTACACAAGGCCGTTACATCATCATCAAGCCCAGGCTCGACTTCTCCAGACTTCTCCACTCGTGCCTTGCCCTTTTTGAAAATCTCAAAGTAGGATCTGAGAGCTTTTCCCGCAAGATTGAATTCTGCCAGGGCAGCATGAACAGTAAAGAGGTTCCGTAATACTCGAGTCGAATGAAAGGTCCGCATAGCTGCGCGGTAGAGAATCTGTGAAATGTTAGACAAACGCTACCCAGGATTAAATACAACATACAGGGGGCTAGCATACTTCCAACACGGATCGACTCAATGTTGCTCTCCCTCCTTTTCCAAGCTCTTCTTCTCGCACAATTGGATCGCACAAAGCAAGCCAATTGGCCATGACCTGATCGACCCAGCTCTCAATTTCCGGATTGGCTTGATTCGCCTTCGGGAATCTCATCTGCTGGAGTAGGATGGACTCATAAGTGGCCTCGACGCTCTTGAGCTCCGTGGTTTGCTGGGACACAGACTTGAAAAGCGGATTCAGAATGTGGTGCTGAACTAGGATAGATAGTGCATCGTAGTATGCTTTCCATATGCCTGTTCGATAAATATTACTCTCAACTTTTGCCGGTATTTGCGCACCGGCAGTCCGAGCATGCCTGTCATCCCAGAACTCTGCCCACGCTCTGAACGAGGATAGGAGAGAGCTGGGTTCGGTCAATGACGGGGACTCTAAAAGCATACGAGGGTTTCTAGAGGCTGCTGTGATATGGCGACCGGAGAGCATACAGTATCGCGTGAGAACACGCTCTGTCCATAGCCGGTGCTCGGGGATTGTTCCAACGGTAGAATTCGCGCTTGAGATGTATGGCAACATCGAGTCGTAGGTCTCGATTGCTTCTTTGAGATTACCCGCATTCTCCAATGTGTCACCTAAGCAAATCAGCATCACAAAAGCCATTTGAGCGAGGTGATCCAGCCTTACCGCGCAAGTAAGTGCCCTTAATGATACAGACGTGCGTCCATTTCGCCGTGATGCCCCCTTCCCTAGCCAAATGTTCTGTTGTCTGGTCAAGACCTGGAGGTGTCTTGGCAAGAGCGTCGGCTGATTGGCCAATTGTCCAGTGAACCCATGCGGAGCAAATCTTTGCCTGAAACACATCCTCGTGAAAAATTTTCTCTCTATCAATGGCGCTTGCTAGGAGAGGTATAGTCTGGGACAACTCTGTTGTTGCGGATGATGATAAAGTTGCCGGGCGCTGTGAGGACTGTGTAGCGACCCGGAATTCGGTTTGTGCAGTGAGGGCGAGACCTGACAATTGCAATTGTTAGCACTTCTCCACATGAAGAGGAGGCACAAAGCCAGGGCTTCCTTCGGCGGTGTTTTATACATTGTCGGTGAGGCGCGTGCTTTGAAACCTTCCGAACAAGCTCTGGGACTTCATGCCACCGCCCATTACATCGAGCCGCATCGAGAAGATCCAAGTAATGTCGAGCTTTGTCGGGCTCTCTTTGCTAGACTGGTCGTCAGATCTGGTGACGAGGATAAAGGCATTGACTAACACTTAGCATGACATCATTGAATGTACAGGAGAATGGTCCACAAAGAGAGTCTGGGTCAGGGCAAGCATTCACCATCGAGATGTTGTTCATGAGTCCAGCGGATTCTAGTAATATATTCGGATACTAGCGTTAGCGTAAGTCTATAATACACCTCACGGGTATTCGAGCCCCACAACAAAAATACTTTGATAAATTCTGTATATACAGTATACAAGCTTATTTACACAATCCCTAATCCTCAGCAATATAGACATTAGTAGCTTTTCCGATGCTTCCCTCCAACATGCTCTTCTCGCTGGCTAGGCTCGAGAGTCCCTCAGATGGACCATCCTTGCGGTGCTGAGGCCTTCTCGTTCACAGTCCTAGCCATCCCCTTTATTATTGTTTCCTAGTCGGAGGCCCCTCGTTTGTGAATAGTGCTACGTTTCCATTGGGATGGCCGTATTGAAAAGAGATTTCGAAGTGAACCATAAGCTGGTCTTTTAGATTGAACGTCACAGACGCCTGCATTGATTTCGGACTGCTTTTCCCAAGACCCGTGTAGGAATTGCTGTTGGTCTTGGCGCCCCATGCTGAAATCGATGCCATAGCTACGTTGGCAGAAATGCTGAAGGTGTACTGGTAATTGGGTGGTAGCATGATAGATGGGGTATTTGCGGCTGTCCGTTCCCAGTCACTGAATGAGAACGATGCAATCTGAGAGCAGGCATATTTTGAAGATGGCGTGGTTCCGTTCGTCTGCCGAGGGAAGATTCCTTTGCGCTCCAAAGGACCAGAGGTTCCGTGACGTGGCTTGAGAGATCTTGACTGTAGCAGGGCGCCGGTGGTTCCCCAGAGATTTACTTGAGTCGAAGGGCAAGTCGATTGGCCTTGTCCTTTTGGATAAAGAAGAGGAGGGGACGCGCCGGGCGTGGCAATCTGGCGGTTGGTCAACCAAGGTTTGAAGTATGGACGTGAGAAGACCGGATCAGGGTAGATGCTGGCAAGAAGGAGGAGGAGCAAGATCCGCATGTCGAGGGAGATGAGCTTGATCGCCGTGGCATAGTCCCGAGTTTTCTGACAGTCTGGGTAGAGGTACAAAGTAGAGTAGAGGTTGACAGCTTAGAGGGTGAAAGCAATAGGGCAAAATGAGATCACAGCAGTAGCACAACATTCCCTGTGGGATATTGTGCATTCAAATTATCCGAACAGACTTTAGTGTTTGCCGCCTGCAAGGACAGAAGGCGGAGTGAACGAGGGAAGTAGGTTTGTGTCATGCATATTCAACGGCCATGTGATGATCGCCCAGCAAGTGGGAAGGGATTCGGCTGTGACATCCGAGTGCCCAGCGGACAGGCTGTTCATGTGTCTGACCAAGGGCAATACGGGATATGCGTACTGGCGCATGGCGGTGGGATGGATTTCGGGTCGCATGGGGATATGAAGACGAGAAACAAACAACCTTTGGTACGTAGCATCCAACCCCCACAGATAATAATGCTCTCCAATCGCCAAAAATAGGGAATCGCGGCTATCGAGTTTTTCAAACCTATTCCTGCTCTTAGACTTTGCACCAGCATCGATGAAACAAAACAACGCAAGCCACTCTATGCCGTGCTTACCTTACTCATCATCCTTGTAGACGGGCGGCTGTTTAGCATCATTACAGTACGAAGTTTGACTCTCTGCATGAAAGGCGGCGCGTCTTTACTGGCTCACCTCCTAGCCTAAACCTCCAAAGGATGGCACATGAGAAACAGGCGTCGAATAAATCGACCCCGCTGAGAGTTATTATCCAACGGCTTGCTGCTACACCGACTTGGCAGCTTCCTCATGTGGTCCCGACAATTGCTGCCACCGTAGCCGGTTGCGAGGATATCTTCCGCGGGGCTGATGTGGCCGATGAAAACGCAATTCTCTTACACAGCTTCAAGACACGGCTCACCGCTCTGTTACAAGACAAAAGCCCACAAGCACGGTTCGCTTCTATTGTCTTGATAAAAGCAACGGTCGAGTCAGGTGGATGGAATATTTTGCAAGGTGCGGGCACTTGGATCAAAGGATTGATTGGCCTTCTTGTGGTGAGTCTTTACCTAATCACTATTTCAAACATAAGAAGGCTCTTATGATGTTTGAAAATGTCAGACAGATATTCCAGTTGGACTCTAAACTTGATCATGTGAGACTAATAGTTCAAATCAGAGACCTGGAGGCTATGCTACCAAAAGAGCCTGCATCATTACATTGACCCGCATATTCTTGCTGACACACGAATATCCATATCTGGTGAGAGAGATCACGACTCCTAACTTGCCAGGCTTTATTACATCGTGTTTGAACATAGTGAAAGCCCGAAATATACCGTCTGGAAGTGGGCTTTTGGAGTTTGAGACACCATTACTACCCAGTATCTTGGAAGCTTTCATCGACCTAATCTATTTGCATCCAACATCCTTCCGACCGTTCTTGTCTCAATTGCAAATCTTGCTCCTTCCGCTTCTGGCTCCCACACCGTCTTGTGCTGAAGCAAGTGATAGACATGTTCTATCATCAAAATTGCTGTCTAGCGGGGCCCAACGTTTGTTCGTGCTGTTCTCGTTGTGTGCTCCTAAGAACACAGCGGCAGAAGAGTGGGACAAGTCTCTACGGGACGTAATACTATCAATTCATGCAACGACTGATAGAGTCTTTCGGGCTCTGCTTGAGGATGCGACCTCGGTGACCCAAAAACCAACTGCCCAACACGGACAGCAAAGTTCATTGGGCGATGAGGTAGCCGATTTGGATCCAAAACCCCTTTCTCTACCAGCGTGGACGGGCATATCCGCTGGCATAGAGAGGCTGAATGGGCTTCTGCAGATTCTCCAGGGATTTATAGCTACAGCGACTCCTACTGTTGTCATCATACCAGTAGACACAGTCATAAATGCGATTGATAGAATACTCTCGGGGTTACCACCAACGACTGAAAGACCTGTCCGCACTAGATCCGAGATAGAGAGAGACGAAAGAGACGGCCTCTTCGTTGGGCTACCGCTCCTTCATGTTTCTGCCATTCAAGTCTCATCACTTTTGCTAACACGCCTAAGAGGTAACCTCGTTAGCATCTCGCATACTCTTCTGGAGCAGGTACTTTGGGTTTTTGAGGGAGAAAATTTCAATACCGACATACGTATAACAGCCTACACCTTTCTCACTCAAATGCTGATGTTATTCGGGCCATCCCTACCAAAGAATTTTTCGACTCCTCTTCTTCTATGTGTGAAGAGGTGTTGCGAGGATCTTCTTCCCCCAATCAGCAGGCAGGACAGCACGGACGCTTCTATAATCGCAAGTAAGAAGAACGGCTCGAAAAGTGCAAAAGGTCCAACGAACACAGACTCGTTTTTGAACTCAAAGAGCACTTCCTCGGGAGTGTCGAGGCCTGCATCTAAGGTCCGAGAATCCGGGGCCAGACTATTGCCCCTGATACTGACTCACCTTCCTACCGGCTTCTTCCCGATCTCCATACGACGCGAGATCGATCGCACGGCAATCCTGGTGGAACAACGAGACATATTGCTAGCGAGCGTAATGAACCCTCCAATGCAGCAAAATGCCCTAGACACAACAAGCAGCGTCCTGCCGCTACTGGTTAGAAGCCATCCTGAAGCTTCGGCAGTTGAAGCATTAGTGCGTCCGCAGATGCCTGTGATACAGCAGCAGCGCAATGAAAATCTAGATTCTCTGGAAGAAGAGAGTGAAGCAAGGTTGCTAAACGATCCAGGACAACGCGACTTCGGTCCCGTAGCCACAAATTTGCATAGCGACAAATTTGAAATCGGACTTCTTGAGAGCGAACTGGATTCCCACGACGATCCTTTACCTTCTGTGGCTGGCACGAAACTGTTCGGAAACCATGGGGCTGATAGTGCCTTATCCGAGCCAGCCCAATCGCATACAGCAATTGCATTAGGATCCGATTCCTCCACAGAGGTTGCTACTCATAAGCATCCACGAGAAGACAATCCTGAACTTAGTGCAAATGTAGTCACATATCCGACAGGAATTGAAACGCATAGCAAGAGGCGACGTATGTCCTCTGACCAGGGAGCAGAAGACACTATCCAAGCGGACTTAACGAATACATGTGAGACTCTCACCAAAGAACATCCCGAAACTCAGCAGCGACAGGAGGTAATGAACGCACCTAGTGTGGCTGCACCTGGTACTCGGATGCAAATCGAGACTGACAGTGATGAAAGTGACTTCGTAATGCCGACGCTGAACATTGGAAGTGAACCAGACGACGACGAAGAGAGCCAGGGAGATGCCGAACATTGAGTCTTGTCAAGAGCTAGAGACGCCGACGCTTCAGAAGTTCCGGTCTCGAATGCTATGCTAGTGCCTGTCTATCCCTCGGCCTTCAGCCATGTCATAACTTCGTCTTTCAAAATGCCAAACCACTTCGCCACCACTTTTCATCCGAGTGCCAGCTTACAAACGGTCCAAACCCCCTCCACCAGCCATCTCCCATCAGTCCTCTCAAAGGGCTCACGGGAAGCGGCTCAACAAGCCAAATTCCCGTTGCCGCAAAATCATCCACAACCAACGACCCTGTGACATAAAACCATACAAACACAAGAATTGAATTACCCACCTCTCTCAACCACCCCGGAAGCCTCTCCCTCAACCCAACCTTCTTCATCCACCCACTCAAACCTCTCTGCCCTATAATCCCAACAGGCTGCAGCATGAACCACGCAAAGCTCCCCAGCAACGGCTTAGTATTACCCAATGCTGCATGACTAGCACAGGCATGCAACGTGCCGCTACACGCAAACGCAATCCACATTCTCAAAAATCCTCCCTCCTGGCTTTGCTTCTCCCAGCCAAGAGAGTTGCCAGCAAACTGACCCGCTTGCTCAAACCCAAAGCGGAAAATCTGCTGCCACCATTGGCCCCAAGCCCCCGCAAGCCCCTTTCTGGAAATCTGACGCGGTGACCCAAAGAAAGGTGCGTAAAGCCATGGCCAAGCGTGCTGCCCTATTCGCTCTGGACCGAGTATCACAGCGAAGACTAGAGGGGAAAGAATGAAGATGGATTGTAGATACGCATAGCAGGATACCGCCGATAGCAACAACCTTGACAGCCGCGGCCACGGGAACGGTGAAGCCGTGCTAGGCTGAAGGGACCAGAAATACGGGTCCTGCATTGCGATCGTTTTGAGTACGTCCAGCGCCAGCACAAGCAGCAGGAATTGCGGTAAATTTCTCCGCAAAAGCTCAGCGCGCGTGATATGCGAGAATGGTGTGGGGGGCGGTAGATCAGGGTCAGCGAGGGGTGTCTGAATATGGGGAGGCGGGGGAGCAAGTTCAGAGATCCGATGGCGCCATCGCGCGCCGCGTAAACTGCACACGAGGTCGGAAACCCAGTCTAGACGGTGCCAAAAATTTTCCGGTAGAGCTTGGTAGATAAACGTTGTTTTCACGCCCGAATGCGGTGTTTCGACCGTTCGCATAGAGTCCGCACGGGAGTGGGGAGCCTGACGGAGGCGCAAACCGTGCTGATTGGTCCCCAACTTTTCATCTGCATGCGCTATCCCGTCCGCATGACTGGCAGTAGCAGCAAGCGCCTTGCTCGCATGACCGTTAGCTATAGAGAGGCCAGCTGAGCCATTCGCCTGCGTTTCAGGAATTTGCTCAATCCTCCTCGCCGTGGTCCTGAAGTCGTTGAAAACCACAAGCGTAGCCGTCCACAGCACCGCCCACGCGTTCAACAGCCCGATCCCATACCCCACAGTAACACTCGCGGATCTGCATTCCCGGATCGCTTGGATGGACAAGTAGCAAATGGTGATGAAAAGCGGGTAACGGAGAAAATGGACGGATTTGGCGTAGAGGGTTTTGGAATTTGAGGAGGGGGGAAGGAGGAAGTAGAGGATTAGTAGGTTGGGGCCTAGGGCGTGGTAGGGGTATGTGAAGGGGACTGCTTGTTTAGTTGTGATGAGATGGTTGTGGTGGGTTTGGATGGCTTGAAGGATTTGCTTGTAGCTTGTTGGGTGAGGCGGGAGGAGGAAAGGTGGAGGCACCATCTGATTTTTCGTTTACAGGTGGCAGACGGCAAACACAGTGCGTCATCAGATGGGGTTTTTAGAGTGAAGGGGAGGAGATATATAAGGAAGAGGTAGTACCATTTCGATATCTTTTTTCTCAAAGTCAGCCGCAGTAATGATGACACTGCGTATTCGTATTTCCAATGAGAGATGCGTCTAGCGCCGGGTGTAGCCGAATGTCGTCAGCTAGCGGCATACAATTCAAGACGGAGAGGTGTTCACTGGTTCTACATTCTTTCGAGTAGCAGTGCTGTAAAATGGCTACGATCCCTCTTTGTTGTGATACAACACGATGAAGTCATTCGAATCATCTTTTAAGTGGCCTCCACCCTCCAATGCCGTTCCCTGAGCAAAGGGTTCGACTCTAAATGATGAAGAGCCTTTCGGTCACTCAACGAAGATGGACCCCCGGAAGGGAAGCTGAAACACTGCTCGTATTGTAAAAGAAAAGCGACTCAAAACCGCTGTGTGCCTTCATCCTCTTTCCTCGCGGGTTGAGAAGCATCCGAGAAGCATCCGATTCCCTTCGCAAGCCTTTTGGTCCCTGCTCGCCGTCATGCCTAAACTCTCAGCGTCGTGAAATGGCCTTTACAATAGCCAACTTGTGGCCTTCGGGGGATTAAGTTCGCTGCGATTCTTATTACCCTCACCGCTTTCTACTTGGAAGTATCCGCCGGCATAGACACATCATTATCTATTTAGCTCGAGGGTATTTGTCGGTCACAAAACGACGGTTTTCCTGCCACGTAAGCTTTGCTCTTAACAACCAACACCAGTGGGATCGCTGCATGACATCCTTGCGAGCCATTAACGCGTCCAGAACAGTGGCGGTTGGCCGTTGCATTGCACATTATGGTAGTATCATCATTTCCCCCCAGCCTTTACTGTTGGTCGATGGACGTGCAAGCCTTCCAAAGTCTTATGTTTGCCTAAGTATTAAACTCATGTTGCATGGAATCCATGCCTCTTGAGACGTCAAAAGGGCCGGACAACACACACCCTAATCTGAGTAACAGGACACATGCCGAATGTGTTTATCATTCCAGCAGTCATCGATTTCAACTGGAGAAACGTAAAAAAATACCGAAAACCACCATGATGGATGCACAGGAATACGGGATGTGACCTTAACAATGCCCGAACCTCAGAGCTGCGGTTGGTATCATGCACAATCAAGAAGTATGTTCTTTGTTAAGTCGGGACCAGCATAAAAATGCAGAGTATGAAAAGGGAAAGAAACATTTTGACAAAAGACCCAATTGTGTTTCATGTTCTAAATGTGAGCTGTTTTTTCTTCTGTCGAGATGGCTTTCTAATATCGTAATTACGTAGATATATTCCATACATCATCTTCTGCAGTGAGCTCTGTTGCTCTAACAGTTGACGACTATCGTGGACAAGGATTACAATTGGCAATTTCCATTGGGTACTGCTTCCTTGTTTTCAGATTTATATATAGGCCCCTGATAGCTGTATGCATCAAGATGGGTGAGAGCTATGGAGCTGTTGGACTTTGCTCTCGAGGAGAATGCACGAGTAGGTACTATCCAGGAGGTTTGGGGGGAAATCTGTTGACCATTTATGGGGGCTCTTTAAACAGTTGGTGACCACGACCTTTGTGTCTGCGCAGTGGGTAGAGGTCTAATGATTATTAATCTCTCAGGATAGTGAAGACGATTCGAGAAGCCGAGTGTGAATAGAAAGAGCTAAAGGGGCTCATACGCGTCGAATTGGTAAGTTGTTTGTGTGTTTACCCTGCATGAGCTTTGGAGGAAAAGAGGTGTTCACGAGAAACTAGGGCTAGTGCAGGGCGACAAAGGCATTGTCCAGATAGGGGGAACAGCGTTGCTAACAACAAAAGGGCAGAATTTCATTGACAAATGACACTTCCGAGTGTGCAACAAGGTCATTGTTCGTTTGTCACAGCGGCTTCGATTCTTGATATCTTCGACATCCTTGATACCTTGGGCTTTTGACACCCTTAGGTACCATATCTTCTCTCCTCTCCTTTCCTCTACTTCGTCTTCCCTCTACATCTCCATCCTCAAATCTTCCCCTCATCGCACATCCTCATCATCTTTCCTCCCCACCGTCAATCATCCTTATCATCAACCTCGTCCGCTGTCCACGCAACTCGTCCACACGCCAGCCTGATTTTACACCCCTTATCATCTACTACCCATCACGTTGCGCAAGGGTACCTGGAAGGCATGGATAATCAAGACCCAAGCCCATACTCGTCCCCTTATCCTCCACCTCCCAGCGGCAGCCCATATTATACGACCTCGAACACACCGCAAACGTCCACGGGGTATGTGGACGCGTCAGGGAATGTCTATAACATGAACGGATACGCTGAGCCAACCACCCATCGTCCTTCCCCGCGTGGTTTGTATGGTCTTGATGGTTATGATAGTGGTGGGGACGAGTCTCCACGTGTGTCTGAGCAACCACACCGCGATCACGATGACTCCCTAGCATCTGGTCGCCAAAGCTCATTCTCGGACTTCCGGCCAGAAGCTGACGATGAGGCAAAGAGCGAGGTTCGACATACGGAACGACGTGTCAAAATAGCGGACAAGAAATCAAAGGCGAGCAGTAAGTCGAGCGAAGGAAAACCTTCGAAACGTCAGGAGAGGATTCAAAAGAACGCTAGTGAACATGGCACTGATAACATTGGCAGTGACGGTGAATTGAGAGGTCGCAAACGCATCAATGCTAACGGACTGCTTGAGTGGTGTGAGTTCGACGTTGACGTTGACGATGACGAGAATTGGATCCTAGCTGGCTACCACAACGACCATCGACAAGCGTTGATACAGATTGACAGCACAAATCCAAGTTACACCGTCGCCCCCCCAAGGGGGAATCGTCCCCTTGATATCACGAGCAATTGCGGATACTTGAATCAGAACACCTGGTCGTTCGAGACGAAAGAAGATCTTTCGCGAATACGTGATGTAGATGGAAATCAGGTGTTTGTCCTTACCAAGCCCCCCCGGAGTCCTGAAAAGCCACAAATGGTCTACATGTATCATCATGGACTCCTTATGCTGGACAAAGATGACCACCCTGTCGTTGCCTGGCCGGGACTACCTTTATGCTTCTCCACCGTGTTAGAGGGTGCTAGAATGGAAGCAATAAGGAGGACCATGCCATGGGTCCGGATGTGTGACATGGTAGCCCGTATGCCTTCGAAAATGGTGAAGGGGGGACAAGAAACGAAGCTGATAGGACTTAGTGCATTCGGCCAGGTAAGTCATCCCTAATCCGAGATTCAGAGATTTGTGCTGACTACGTCCCCTAGCGAATGAGCCGTTTTAGGACCAAGATGCACCTCAGCGCCTTTACTGAGCGAAAGGGTACGGCCGAGCGGAACCAGCGTCTTGTGGGTGGTGCAACCTCGAGCAATTCGGGATTCAATTCTAACGATGACACTCAGACTCCTCCTGGACCAAAACCGACGAAGAAGCAGCAGACTACAGGGACGACACAGACTACGAAGCGTCAGCGACAAGATGCTTCCACGGAAGATGCTGATAGTGAGGACGAGCAATCCATTCGGTCTCCAAAGCGGCCACGGTCAGCTAGCGCCGCTCCGATTACACCTTCCCCAGGGCGTGCTCAAACCGAGCGACTTCAGGGTTCTAACTACCACCAAACAGAAACGAGCAGTACCAGCACATTACCCAACGTAAGCGCTCCCGCAAGTGCTTCTCAAGGTACCGGAGGCTCGACACTAGCCCTCGAATCGTCACAACCGCAAGGTTCCTCCTCTCGGGATCATTCTGATAGCAACGGGTCCACCAGCAGCACATCCTCTCCGCACTATGGGCACAACCCCGAGAGTACAATAGAGGATGGCCGAACCGTAAACATCGATCCTCGCACTCAACGGCCCATCGACTACCGCGCAGTCCGTCCCCGTACTCCTCGCGAGCAGCTCCTAATTCAAACTGCACTATACTACACCCTCCGCGACTACGAAACAAGGTACAACGCGACACCTCCCCAAACAAACCACAACGACAGCTATTCCAGTCAAGAAACCGACATTCAAATGGCCCATCGTTCGCAATGGCAAGGCGAGGGCGAAGTTCCACCACTCATGTCGATTGGCCGCTGGATCGGCACCTTTGAAGATCTTCCCGGCCCTGAGCATATGAACCTCGAGACTGCGGAGCGTATGCTCGGGCTTAGAAGAAATGCAGAGGCTACCGCCCAAGCACCGACAGGTGAGGACGCAATGGATGTCAGTGAAGACAACGGCACAGCCGTCCACCGGAACTCCACGAACGAAACGCCAGTACTGCGTCCTATTTTCTACAATACCCTCAATGTGCTCGACGCCCAGGCTCCTGTCCAGAACCCCGCTGAGCAGCCACAGCTACCCAGCCATGTGCCCGGGGACTTTTTCCCGACCATGGAGGACCAAGTGAACCAGAACGAGACTCCGTTTGCTGGTGCACCGCTTTCTCCCATTGAGCATTTTGATGATTTTGATCAGTTCCTGGATGAGAATCCGCTGTTTAGTGTTAGGTGGTGAGGTGGATGTGCTGTGTTGTGGGATCAAAAGACGAAAAAATGGGATGAAGAGCGTTCATTTTTGGTTGAAAGAAAGGAATGGAGAAGTTTTTAGTTGACTGTCGGTTGGTAAGGTGGGGGTTTACTTATTGATTCTCTGTGAAAATTACTTTGTTGTAGATATATTGCACGACAAGACCCAATCATACTTATACATATAGAGTCTACTCCCAACACCGAGACAAAGAACCGTACATCCGACAGGGTCAAACTCCATCCGCTATTGTCGCAGCCCACTCTATCATCCGAACGAATTTCGAAAAGTATGGGAGTTCCCGCTCGAACTCTACGTAATCGTAAAGCTTTTTGGATCCCCAAACTTTTGGATTCTGATTCCTCCCCCGTCCAAACCTTCTTCCCCCAGCAGATCTCCTACCTATATTCTCCCTGCCCATTACAATTTCACGCTGATAACCCTTTCAGCCCTACTTTCCCCCCCATGACTGAAGAGATCAAGCTCCTCTGCTCCATGGGGAATGCGATAGGGCGTCACGACCTTGAGGGAGGCTGAGGAGAAGCTGAGGGAAAGAGGGTATGAGAGGTGCCGTCGGTGAGTGAATCCGTGGGTTTGGTTTGTGATATTGAGGATACCAAGGTAAGTTAGTGATTCATCTGACCTTCATCGACATTTCTTTCTAGGTTCGTGGGGTCTTTCGAGGGAAGGGTGGAGTGTTTACTGGTTTTATGGCATGTTTGCTGCTCATTTGGGTTGCCTAGGTTCAAAATCATACAATCACCAGGGCTATCGCGACGTAAGGGAAGGTCTATTACAAAGACTTCATCGCTCCTTTAATAATAATGTGATGGGTGGTGATTGATTATTTCTGCTGATGTCTTGTACAGCCTTCCAGTTTACATTTAACGATATTTATACTATCACAATGCCTTTCATTCGATATCCTCCAAATCATTACAAACTCTATCGACATGTATCACCAGACGAATCACGTTCACGACTCCGAGCTCCTGCCAACAGCCTTCACCCTCGCCCTCATTTCCTTCCGCTTCTGCGTTCGCTGTCGAGAAGTGAGCTTTTGACGCTTATTCTTCTTTTTGGCCGCTTGTGGGTCAGCTTTTGGGGTCGAAGCTGGTGTTGGATTACCACTTCGCAGGGTGTCGGCCACAGGTGGTGACGCAGTGGCTGGTGATGCGCCCGAGGCTGCCGATGTCTTCGCTGCTCGTGATGCTCGATGTACACTATTGGGAATCGTGAGCATAAATGCTCTCGCACGCTCTGTTGCCGGTAAGCCCGGAGCTGGCTTTGGCTTCGTGGATTGCGGCGATGGTGCTGATTCTGCTGTCGCGGCTTCGTAGGCTAGAGTGCTCCAAAATGTGTCCATTAGAGGGAAGTAGCTGTCTTGGTCCTCGGAGGGGTGTGCGATGAAAAGGGAATTCTCTTCTTCCGTTTGAGGGTCCTCCTGGAAATCCTCTGGAGAAGTATTGTCGAAGAAATGCTCATCTCCCTCGTGGACTGAGCTTATGCCTAAATCTACGTCGATCGATGCCAGGCTTCCTGCTTGCAAGCCACCCTCGAAATCCTCGATCAGTTCATCTGGCTCATCGGGTCGACTCTGAGGATCCGTGGCTGTTGTGTCGATGACCACTTCCGCTTCCACATCAGCGTCGACGTCTTTCTCAGACTCGGCAACGTCTTCGCCGGCAACTTCCTCGTCTACCTGATCTTCGCCATCGGATTTGCCGTCTTCCTCTTCAGCAATTTCCTCTTCCGCGGCGTCTTCTCCTTCTTCAACCTCCCGCTCGTCCTTCTCATCTGACTTCAATATGATGTTGAGCAGAGCATCCGCATTCTCGATAATAAGCGCGAACTCCACTGCCTTCACCGTATTGCCGTCCGAGTCCTCCTCAGTCGTGATGTCACCATTGGGCGCAATACCAAGCAGACTCTCCGCCTCACTTAACACCCAGTCACGCTCAGTAGGTTTTACATTCATCCCGTTTTGTTGCAGCACCACCTCCAAGTGCAAGAGATGGTGAACAAGACAAATGCCCAAGTTTTGTTGCTCGTTGGCCACTTTGGCGAGGTCGTTGTAAACAGAGGCGAAGGTGGCCCACATCCGCCCTAGACGCTCGTCGTTTACGACGCGCCCTTTGAGCTCCTGCTCAAGTATGGAAACACGCCGTCTCAGTGCCCCGATCATCTGAGATACCTGGGCGCCATTATCGTACTCTCCTCCGACGGCCGCTTCGAGAATCTTGACATGAGCCGCAGTCGCTTTCAACTCGCCAGCAGTCTTCATAAAGACGGCAACGTTCTTCTCATGTTGAACGTTGTGGGCACGAAGCCAGCCATCTCGAACGTCAATTTTACCATTCGCCACTTCCACGACTCCCTCTAGACGTCTCCGCTCCGCTTCTGCAGTCTTGAGCTCTTCGCGGAGGTCGTCAGTCTTCTGCTGGAAGGCCTCGATATTCTTGTGTAGGACCGCATTTCTATCGACCAATTCGTTGGTAGCGCGAGCCTCCCTCATTCTCCTCGAGAGCTCCCCATTCACCCGCTCCAAGTGTTCATTATGAGCCTTGACGGTGTTGAGAGCTGAGGACTTGTTCTGAATCTCGAGGGTTTGACGGCTGAGCGTAGCATGTATTTCTTCCTGCTCATTTTGTAACTTCTCGATCAGGTCGTCGTTCTCCTCATTTTCCTCTTCCTCTACTCTAAGCCTCTCCTCCATGTCTTTGATGTGGGCCTCTGCTGCCCTCATTCTCCTCGTGAGAAAGCTGTTTTCTTTCCCTAGGTCTTTTTCTTGCAGATAGTTTATGCGCTCGTTAGCTGCGCGGAGCTTCTTTCGGAATGTGTCTTTCTCCTGATTCAGATCGGGCATTGGAATCTTGCCTGCACTCGAATAATCGTCGTCGCCGCTTCCCTCCACTGCCAGGTCCTTAGATGGGTCGATATCATGCTGATTGGTCACAGCAAGCGAAGAGTGCGCCGATGACTCTTCCAGCCTATCGCTCGATGCTTCTTCGGAGTTCTCCTGTGAGTTGGAGTTCGGCGAGCCACTATCTGGCAAGTCTTCTGACGTCTCGTTTGGAATCACGTTGGATGCGGAACTGGGAGAAAGGGATGAGGGAACAACTTGCTCCACTGGAAGGCATGTCCCTGCTAAGAAGGATGAGCTTATTTGACTATGACTACGCTGGATTACTCACCTGGCTTGTGTGCCGTATCCGATGTCAACGCAATCTCGTCCTCACTTGTACAATCTTCACCCTCATCCTGGATGCTACTCATCGAGGGGAAAACGTGAGAGAGTCCACTCCCCTCCTCTTCTGGAATCAAGGTTTGCTCCAGGGCCGACTCTTCCTCCTGCGCCGTCGAACGCACTTCGGGATAAGTAACGATAACATCCTGCTCATTTTGAGTGAGGAAAGGGAACACATGAGCAAGACCGGTCCCCTCTTCCCGAATGACAATCTGTGTTGGTGGAAATTCTCCTGCGTCGGTCGCAGCAGGTATCTCAGGATAAGTGACAATGTCGTCTTTCTCGCCTTGTCCCATGAAGGGAAAAACATGCCCAAGACCGGAACCTTGCTCTTCAGGGATGGTGATTTCATCTTGAGCTGGTGAATGTGTTGAAGCTAAATCACCGATGGTGTATTCTGGGTAGTAGATGATATCTTTCTCATCGTCTCTGCTCCGGCCGAGAAAGGGGAAGACGTGTGAGAGCCCCGTGCCCTGCTCCTCTGGAATCACAATCTCTTCTATTGCTATCGTGGTTGGAGCTTCTGTGTTCATCCAGGGGAACACGTGGCGGAGCCCCGTACCTTCTCCCAAAGGTAGGATGATATCCCGCCGTATGATTTCTGTCTCCGCTGGCGGCTCGGCTGGAAGTGCTGAGGTGGAAGGAGACCGGATTGCATCCGCTTGAGGAATCAGTTGCTCTTGGGGAGATCTGTCCTTCTTGACTGGCGAAGGGACATGCTGGAAGGACATGTCAGTGTTGTAGATTGTGTTAAAAGGGAATCGACTTACTGCCTTGGTACTATCACCCTTCTTGGCATTACTAGTCTTCAATTTCCGTTGAGTAGCTCTCCCTTCGGCCTTCTTACCCATTCCCTTCTGCCGCGCAAACGTGAAAGCAAAGAACCTCGCCATCACTTGCTCCGCAGTCAAGACCCGAGTCTCTTTCAGACCTTTCTTGCCGCTATTGAAGAACTGCTTGCACCGACTGAAGACCTTACCGAAGAAACCTTGGCTTGAGGTCCCTTCACTCATCGCCTCCCGTGGGCTCGACGCATCGCAGAATGACTCGGGCATGACATACTCTTCATGCCCTTGAGCTGTATTGCGTGGCCGTGTTGAGACCATCCCTTGTGGCAATGGAATGGTCTGCGCCCCCTCTGAAGCGGTGGTTGGGGCGATCATTCCCCCTTGTGCGCCATCCTACAAGGGTCAGCTGTGTACGAATGTTTGATGAGGATGAGAGGGGGGACTTACGTGGAAGATTTGTGATATGGTACTGCCTGATTTCTGACAGAGCTGGCTGATGATCTTGCTTTTGATGTTGGGTTTGCTGGGGTTGGTGGGCTTTGGGTTTGAGGGATGATGTGGAGACATGGTTGTGGTTGAGGGTTATGATGATGATGGATGGTTGTGAAGACGGGTGAGAGGATATAAGAAGTGATGATTGCTGGGGGCTTGGTATTCTGGTGATGATGACCAGGGATGGGAACTGTCCCAAATCAACAACGGGGTTGACGAGATGGTCAGTCGATGGCTGCAACAACATGGAATGTTCACCACGTCGTTGGTGATGATGAGTGGTCACAAAAAGATGTTCAACCCCAGAAAAATGGATGGGCAGAGTGCGAGTGATCGATGGCAAGATCGTGTAAGAAGGTTGAAGGATGGAGGTAGGGAAATGGAATAAGTAGTGTCTTTGAGAGTGTTCAACGGCATGGGTCGAACACTCCGAAGTAACAAAGGTGGAGTGTTAACACAGTGTTGGGGAACAGAGACAAGGGTGTTGATAGAGGCGAGGTGAGGTGTTGATCAGGAATGTGTTTGAGATAGGCAGAATAATATAGAGAGTGTATGTATATATTTACAAGGAATAGACGGTACGGTTGCAAAGAGTTTATGAGGGAGGATGTCTTGCTCTTAGGTATACTTCCTTGAGCAGAACACTGCTGTTCCGAGATTTGCGAACGGAGTTCCCAACACTCCTCACTCACGGTTTATATATGCAGGGTAGCCTGAGGATTCAATGTAGAAGTCTGGTCAGATCGTACGAACACAGGCAATTTGCTTTGGGGCTTGCCAATCACTTCACACACAAAGTAGGCAAAAGCATCGAATCACTTGACCTTCACGGGATACCTAACGAACAATACCCAGCGGATAAATAATCAGCAATCATGGAGGGTAGAAGCTGCTCAGAGAACCGCGTATTGATATTATCAACCCAGTCAGCACTTGACCGAATCCTATCATGCTATCTTGTAAATGCAGAACAAAGAAATGTTCACATCGTCTTGGGCATTCGGGTCCATGACAGCGCGTCATTGAGGTGTAAAGCAAAAGGTGATTGAGCGGAAGCAAAGTGTCCAAGCTCCTAGACACTTCCAAGCAGAGCAAGCCACCACAGTCTTCCAAGCAGAGGGAGCCATCTCCAAAGTCATCATCGTGCCTCATGTACTACGTGCCGGCGTCTCAACCAAGAACTGAGGGCGTCCAAGTGCTGTGCCGAACCGAGATCAACTCAGTCTCCCAACCACATCCAAGCACCCATCCAGTGCTCCCTCGAGATCTCCCACTCGCTGTTTGAGGCCCTGGTTCTCTTCTTTCAGAATGCCGACTACGCTCCACGCTTCAGACGCTCGTACTCCTTCGCAATTCGCACAGCTCTGCTGCCGAGGTTCTGTGCGGCCTAATGGCGGCTTCCCCTTAAGTCCACTCTGCGATGTTGGCAGACGGAATCGCGCAGCTTGACCTGTCGATGAGATGGGGTAGACGTCCGCGGTATGTACCGCGTCTGGCGAGCTTGCCGTCGAAACAGACGATAGGGACAGCGTGGGCGAGTGTGTGCCATTTGGTCTCGAGAAGACACTGTCGGCACAGCTGTCATCTTCCGAGTCGAACCCTGAGTCGCTCATGGTGTTCGACCTGCTGATTTGCCCGTTCGCGATGGGAGACGGAGTGCCTTGGTCCACAAGTCTGATGCTGCATTTGCGTGCTTCTGCTTCATCGCGACGCGCGAGCTTCTCTCGAGCTAGCTCGTCGACAAGATTCATCATTGCTTCGTCTTGCTCCCTAAGCTTGACTGACATGTCGTCTAATTGCATTTTCAGATGTTTCGTACGAGTTTCTGCACCTTGTGTTTCTTCTGCCAGTGTCTCGTTTTCGGCGGTCATCTCCCGAAGTGCGGTGCTCCGTTCTTTGCAGGCATTTTGCAGTTTCGTGAAGAGGCTTTCGGCCTGTTGTTGTATGTTCCTCAAAGTCGCAGAGGAGGTGGGCTCTGATGATACTTCAGGGAAAGCAGTGCTGATGTCAAGATTGAAAAGTTCGTCATAAGGGTCGGTGGATTGCGGTATAGGTTTGGTCAAGGAAGCTTTGCTCGAGAAGAACGAGAACCGGGACGCCATTCCGGGTTTTGTGATTGCTTGATCTGTTGACTTCCTTTGGAGCAGGGTTGTAGGCCGGATTGTTGAAGACGCTTTGGCGTCTAGCGGATGTGCTACCTCCTTGACTGGGGATGGTAGGATACCAATGCTGATGGGTTCCGACTCGCCGTCAAACCACTTTGCTAATTTGCCAGCCTTCTCGCTTGTCGTTTTCGAGTCCTTTTCACCTGTGAGGATTGATAGAGGTGTGCGTTTTGTCCTTGTTGGGGATGATTGGCGTGAGCGCTCCAGTACTTGAGCTTGAGGGCAGGTTTGGAGGAGAGGAGGAAGGTCTTGTGGAGAGATTGAGTGATCGGTCAGGGTTCGTTGATGTGTCTTGCTAGGTTCTCGAGGTCTAATGGCAGGAAGGAAGAGATCTCTCGCTGTGGACTCTGCGTTGTTGGAAGGGCGGTGGGATGCTGGAGGGGCAGTTTGAAAATCATCTTCGAATAGCGATGCTGGAGAAGAGGTGGAATTGGCGATGGGAGATTGTATATGCGAGAGCGTCTTGGAACGAGTATGGGTTGAAGCTGATTTATCGGAGAAGATTTTGAGCATTGTAGAGAGGGCTGGTTTGAAGGTGATGCGAGGGGTTCCTGCCGATTGCGGAGGAATGCTGCTTGTCCAAGACACTGTAGGTAGGCACCTAGGTCGTTGCTCTTCGTGGTAGGGGCGAGATAACAGCAGCGCATTCAATGGATTGACCAAAAGCTCTTCGACCCAAAGTGGAAGTGCCTGAGTAGATGTTCAGAATGGGGATGCTCGGGATGTGCTGGCGACTCAAAAGCCGCAGTACAGTAAGAGCAGTGACCAAGGGTGGGTTTTAAGAGGAGCGTAACAGCGATTTCTTGGGCGGGACTTGGGAACGCAAACAGAGCTCTCCCTTAATTTATGAATCTTCATGGAGGGGTACTTTACGTTTCAAGGAGGCTGAGATAATTTTGGTGGCGGGAGAGGAAATTCGGTACGCGGTTGACGCTATTCAGAAAACACACTAGCTCCGGAGACTGCTACGCCGGTCTCCGAGGCCACTACTCCCTCTTTCCCTCTCTGCCTCAAACGGACACCAGATGGCCACCCCTCTGTGATAGGTAGGTAAACATGTATCAGACGATTGCTTTTAGCTCGTTTTGCACTGTAAGGATATCATCTCCTGATTCATGAGATTTTTCTCCATTCTTGGCCCTGAGAGCCAAGGTGCCACCAATTTACCCGTTGTCTCTCAAAGCTATCAAGTGATTCCAACATGAAGGAGGCCAGGCCATATCTGGGTCGGGAAAGGGGACGGCATTGCATACGCAGGACTTCTGCTGGAAAGGGCAGGGGAAGGAAGTACCGTAAGTCACGTGGAACATTCAACGGCCACACCAAGGTTGCACGGATTCATTGAGCCAGTGACAACTAAATGTTTCAATGCTGAGGTAGAGATTCCGTTTTAAGATGCGAGACTGGCTACCTATTGTAGACCATTCAAAACTGCCTGCTGTGACGGAATAATGGCCGAATTGTGAACGTGCTTATCAAGTCTTTTTTTCAGCGCTTTAGCCCTTATCGTGTTGCCCCTGGGTGGTTGGTCTCTTTTAGGTCCTCCCATGCGCGTTCGTGCCACTATCCAGAACTCGCTCAACACTATCAACCTTGACCTTTCACACTTTCACACTTTCACACCCACATAATTTCATCCACACTGCAATTCATCTCTGCAACAACCTCATACCCATTGTCACCGCTCATTGACTGCATCTGCATACATACAGCCTCTTTGCGTCCCTCAAATCATCTCGTGTGTAGCTTCACAGCCTCACAATTCCGTCTCACACCACTTCGCATTCACACAAATTCTTCTATACGACAACACCTTCTACTCAGAGTTGACCAGCATTCAAGCATACATTGTCGACTTCATTCACATGTTTGAGACGCCATACTCGAAAAATACTACTCAACACTCAGCCATCATGCCTATCAGTTCTTACCTCCTAAAGCCCGCAATGCGCTTCACTAATCCGGTCCCAATGATTGAAGGGTTCCAGAAGACTCTCGACCGTCTTCGCATCAAGCTCTACAAGAACGGGGTAAGCTTTCCTTATGTCTCGCGCCCAACTCATCTAATTTGAATATATAGGCTACTGCCGCTCCGGACGCTTCGAACGGAGGCGTCATCAGCCAAATCAATGAGAGCGTGCATGCCTGCTTTAGCCGCAAAGATCAGGCTACGCAGGTCGAGTCACCACGGAGCATCCCTCTTTACGCCTCAACCTGCAGCAGCTGCCAGGAATGCGAGGCCAACTGCCACAATACTATCCAGCAAGTGCGGGTGCTCTGCCAGGAGCAGATCACAACTTTTCAGAACATCGCTCAGGAGAATCTCGAGAATCAAGCTCGTCAACACCAAACCCAGCTCAAACAGATAGCTCTTGCCCATGAGGAAGAGCTGAAGGAGAATGCGGCAACCATCAAGGTAATGCGAGACCTTATCGCAGTCCTGAGATCTTCGAATAAAGAGCTGCATCAACCTATCCCCATACCTAGCACCCCTCCCTCCTCCCGCTCCTCTTCCACCTCAACGACCATCCTCGCACCCTCGCCACCGAAATCCGTCTCCCCCCCTTCTCTCACCACATTTTCTTTTGGGGCACCTGGCCTTCCGAAACCTTTTAAGAAAGGGGAGATGACTGCGGAAGAGAAGAATACACGAACACATAGACGAAGGGAGGAGAGGACGAAGGCGAAGGCGCTGAAGAAGGGGAGAGAGACAGTAAGGGGATTGGATGAAGTGTTCGGGTTGAACGGGGTCGAGGCAGGTGCTGCGGAAAGGGTCGTGGGAGAAGGAGAGGGATGAGTGACAGGGGCGTGGAAAGCGACTGTAGATTGAGGTGAGGGTGCAGGGGAAAAATGGGAATTTGGGGATGAGGAATTCTGAGGCGTCTGATACTGGAGACTGGGACAGAACGCCGACTAAATTTATGCGTGCTATGGGCTTTCTGATACTGGATAGGGAGGAAACGGGATGGGCAACGCCACGGAATGCATGACTACCAATTGTATGGCGCTCTAAACAGGGTCGTCTCGTGAATGCTCCGGGAAGATACAAGTGGAACATCACGTGACTGCGCGAAGGCGCCAAGCCTTGATGCCTCACCCCCAGCCTCCTCTCGTTGGGCTGTGTAAACTAGGCCTTGAGAGACATGGCCTTCTACTTCTTCTCTCGATATGGGAAGGGGGATAATGGAGAATACCATACAATCTATCCGGATACTCAGCACAAATGCTTCCCGATCGTGAAGCCCTACTCCCATTCTGATGCCGTTCATTCCTCACACCCCCGAGTCGCTCGTCCGCCGCTCCGACTCCAAAAATCCGGCGACGACATGCAAAGGCATCACTACTGGAGGTACGCACTGCAGACGTAGCCTAGCATCGCCCCAGTCCTCGCCATCCTTGAAAAGGGGATCAAAGAATGGCGTCCTCGCCGTGATCGATCCGGACGACGAAGAACATGATGGAGCGGCAGCCTACTTTTGTTGGCAACACAAAGGCCAAGCCACTACTCTGGCCGCAGCAGATCAGTTTGGCCGAATGACCAACATAGTGCCACTGCAGAAAAGAACGAGTATCGATATATTGGCGGAACAGCTGGGAATTTTGGAGGTTGACGACACGGAAACACCGCAGCGGCACAAGGGAAGGAGACAGCACACTCGATCAGCGAGGAAAGAAACACTCCCTCGAGCATGGCAAGAAGTTGAGGGACCGTTACTTGCAGTGCCGGAGACACGACATCGTGCAGTCGAAAAGGCGGTAAGGAAAGCTCAGCAACAAAAACGACATAGAAGGCCAAACTTGTTCTCGATATTCTGCTGTGGCACACCTAGCGACCTCGACCCGACGCCTCCTATACGTACAAGGAGAGATCCGGAGAAAAGTCACCAAAGATACACCGAAAACGCCCACCTACCACCTCCCACGAGTACTTCCCACGCACCCAAGAATCGAGAGTCCGGGCGAAGTAGCACCCAACGCCCAAACCATCCAGCTCGAGCGCACTCTACCCCTACATTCACTAGTAAGCAGCACTCGCATGCCCGACCAGATCCCCGCACATCCCGCACCACCTCCCACACGCAATCCCTCCTCTCCCTGATCCCACCGACCCTCTCCCCACAAACAACATCCCTCCTCCTCGCCGAACTCGCAAAACCCCTCTCCCCCCATGACGAGGAAGGATTCATCTACATATTCTGGCTCACCGACGGCACTCGTGAGCCACCAGACGTCGAGACCGCGTCCTCGCTGATTGCAGATGACGTGGGTACTGCGTCCCCAAAGACAACCTCTACAACTCTACTCAAGATAGGCAGGGCATCGAATGTCCAACGCCGCCTGAACGAATGGACCAGGCAATGCGGTCACAACCTCTCCCTCATACGCTACTACCCCTACCCTGCCCGCTCCATTCCCAGAACCGCAACCAATTCCTGTGCTGCCTCCCCCAGCCGCATCATCCCACCGCCTGCATCCTCGCCCCTTAAAGTTCCCCACGCGCATAGAGTGGAGAGGCTGATTCATCTTGAGCTAGCGGACAAGCGGGTGAAGAAGGCGTGCGAGAGCTGTGGGAAGGAGCATAGAGAGTGGTTTCAGGTTGAGGGAACAAGGGGGGGCGTGAGGGCGGTTGATGAAGTTGTGAGGAGGTGGGTTGGGTGGGGGGAGCGGGCTGTGCAGGAGGCAGGAGTGTGAGGGTAGAGATGCTAGGATGGAAGAGAGGTGTTTTTGGAGGGAGGAAAGGGGAAGTTCTCGGTTTGCGTGGGAACTTTTGATGATTTAAGTGATTTGTGATTTTCCATATGATGACGATTCGCATGATATTCGACGATCTGAGAATTGAGAGCGATGAGCAATGATTTTCACCTTTGCAATGAAGCTAGAATACCATATCGTTTTGATATCGGCTCTCACTTCGAAACCAAAGCCTCAATCGCTGCCCAACACTCTCTGCATCCCCAGCAGAGCCCATTATCATCTCCCATCCCTTCGCCCACGTGGAGCATTTGTATGTGATAGTCTCACCTACCTTCAGCCTTGTGTCTGCCCATGTAGTGCGAGACTCACCGACGAAGCACGAGTCATTCACCATTGCCGTTTTCACAAACACTGCATCGTGAATGCTCTTCAGATTTGCAAAGGACATTTGGCTGCTGGGCGATGTCGTGCGCGGAACATGTCAGAAAAGCCTGAGGATATGGCATTCAGCTTCCGAGGGTGCAGGTTTGGTGCCCTATAATCAGTCCAAAGACTTCTTTAAAGCAGCTGCAGACGCAGGAGCCGCAGCACTAGGGAGACTGTTTTGTGTATGTGGCTGGCTGTATCGATCATATCTGACGCAGTCGGTTGTCAGGCTAGGATTGCACATTCTGGCCAGCGCTCCGGAAGAGGTCCAGAAGATCTCGTTGCTCGTTTGCGTTCTGCAGTGGAGTAGGAGTCGGTTGCTGCGGCCCCGAGCCGTTGAGTAGAGCCATCAGATCAGGCGAGCCTACTATAGGAGCCGATGACTGTTCGAACCCATTGCTCTGCGACTCATAAAATTGCTGGCCCCGCTCCCCCTTCTCGGCCAACGCAGCGCACTCAACAATCGTCTGCGAGCATCTATCCCTCATCCCCACCGTACTGCCCCCCTCCTCCTGGAAAACCCAAACCCCATAAATTCTCTGTTCCCCTTCATCCCCCTCCCCGCCGGTCCCTTGAAGGATGATATACTCCCCCTCCCTCTGCACATCCTCCCTGCTGGACAACTCAACCACGAAATTATCCAGCCCCCTTCGGTTGAGCACAGCTATCGCGTATCGCTCCCCGCCTCCCCGCGTGGGGTGGAGGCGGACGATAAAGAGGGTGCCTTCGATGCCGCTTTTCTCCCAGGAGGAGGTGGTGGGGGAGAAGACGTAGATGACGGCATATTGGGCTACGAAGCGGATTGAGCGTGTGAGTGGGAGGTGGCGGCGGAGGACGGAGAGGTTTAAGTCGGCGTTTGTGAGGGGTGGATTGCTGGTGGGGAGGGTGTCGAGGAGGGAGGGTTTGGGGATGTCGGAGTCGGAGGGATGGGAGGGTTGGTGGGTGTGCCGGTGGTGGGGTGCCATGAAGGTGAAGGTGGGTGTGGCTGCCAGTATTGAGTTTGGAGGAAGCGGGACGGAGTATGAGGTCGTGTTGACAGAGTTTGTTTATCAAAGACAGGTAACCCCTTGCGAATGCTCTTTAGGACAAGGCAAGGAGTGACATCAACGCCGGGTAGCAAAAATGGCGCCATGGGAGCAGAATCTAGAACGCCGCCGCCATTCCACATGTCACGCCGCATTTGCTCGCAGGCTGATCAAAAATGTCCTGTGGGAAACGTGCTCCCATGCACCACCAGCACAATTCCAGCCGGAGTTCGAAGGACGACTGCCCGTCAAGAGATGGGCCTGGTGAGCGAGTGTCACCAGCCAACACTGGCTATTCAGCCTCGACTAACCGATGAGGCCATACCCCAATAGAGTTACTATTACCGAAATGGCTACCAAACCAAATGATCAGGTCACTTCTTCTACGTCTCCTAGTATCGTTGCAACGCCTCCAGGGGGCTATCCACCATCCGAGTCCGAGTCTCCAGTCCTGGTCTCCTCCCAGCTTACCTTATCGCAAGCCGTCCATAAAAGAAGAGCAGAATACACAAGACCGCATAACATACGAGTGAAAGTGGGGACATGGAACGTTGCTGCATTAAGTGGGACGGAGAAAGACATAGGGGGATGGTTTGTTGACGGCAAGGGCGTATCCGAGCATCTGTCTGGCGCTGCATCGGAAGAGACATCTGTCAAGGAGAATGAGCACCCTAGTGAGGTCGAGAGTGTGGAGTCTCAGGAGAGGCGTAGGTCGAAGAAGAAGTCTACCATACCCGCCAACGACCCAGGCGCCTTGCCAGGAGGCGAAGAGATTGGTATCTATGCATTGGGCTTGCAGGAAATCGTCGATATATCCTCTGCGACTGAGGCGCTACGACCCTTCAATGACCCGAACCCAGCTCGGCGATGGAAACAGGCCGTGGCTGATGCTTTGCCCAATAACTACCATCGAGTCTGCGAACAACAGTTAATCGGGCTATTTCTTGTCATCTACGCTTCGGAAGCTATATTGCCTACTCTTTCGTCTGTCAGTACTACAAGTGTCGGCACTGGATTGATGGGATACATGGGAAATAAGGGGGCTGTGACAGCAAGGATCATGCTTGGCGAGACAACGCGGATGGTATTTGTGAATTGCCATCTCACGGCGGGAGTGGAGAAGGGAAGTCTAGAGCGAAGGAATTGGGATGCGCAACAAATACTGTCCAGGACAAAGTTTGAACCCATTGATCAGGGCTTGGGTATAGCCGAGGAATTTAGTGAGGGCATTGGGGATGAAGATTTCGCATTCTGGTTCGGAGATCTGAATTACAGGCTAGAGAGTATTCCGGGAGAGGATGTACGAAGGCTTCTCATGCTTCATACAAGGGATGAGTATAAACAAAGCCAACCATCGCTATCCGGTATGAAGATTGAAGAGGAGCTGAAAAAGCCGCCCTCGTCGACGATCGCGCGCAATGCGCAGCTTGCAAATACACTTCAAGATGATACTTCATCTACGCATACGGCAGCGGAGTCCCTACCCGATCGATCCACGACCTCATCAATAACAATGTTGGACAACGACAATGTAGATCCAAACTGCGACCCTGCGTCTCTTCAGACTACTCTCTCCTCTTTACTACCGCACGATCAGCTACATACTCAGATGCAGACACGAAAAGCCTTCCATGATGGGTGGCGAGAAGGGACAATCGATTTTCTGCCTACTTACAAGTACGATGTCGGGAGTGTTGGCATGTTCGATTCGAGCGAGAAGAGACGTGGACCAAGCTGGTGCGATCGTATACTGTTTCGGACTCGAAGAGACAAGTTGAACTATGAGCAGAAGATCCAGGATGAGGAAGAGGCTAAAAGGAAAGATAACGAGATGAAGCTGAGAGGTGTGGTTGAGGCAGCCTCGGACGAAGCGGTCCTCTTCGACTACGATCCAGAGACGGATGGTGCTGAGAACGAGAACTTGCAGCCTGATGCTGATCCTGACGTTGTCATCACTAACAATGGCTTTGAAGACAAGCTGTCATTGGACTACTACACCTCACATCAGAGAGTCCTCTCTTCTGATCACAAGCCGCTTGACGCCGTATTCACCCTCGATTATGACGCCGTGGACCCAGATCTGAAAGCGCAAGTCCACCAAGAAGTCGCTCGCGAGCTCGACAAAGCAGAGAATGAAGGCCGCCCCGTAGTCACAATCGTCGTAGACCCCCATCATCATCACAACAGCCCAAGCGCCAGTACCTCAAGCTCAGAATCCGTCGACTTCGGACACGTCAAGTACGACCACCTCAAAACTCGCAGCATCACCATCGCCAACACTGGCCGTGTCCCAGCTACGATTGGTTTCGTCAACCGCTCAATTGATTCTGGTCAACTGGGGGGTGTAGCACCATCTTGGCTATCCATCCGCTTCGACCGACCCAGCGACATTACCAATCAAAGTACTGGCGCCCCACAAGAGCACACTCTCCAACCGGGCGACGCCGCCAACGTCGAATTAACACTCCACATCGTCGACCTTGACCTAGTCCGACGCCTCAGCTCCGGCGAGGAAAACCTCGAAGACGTCCTCGTCCTACGCATCCAAAACGGTCGAGACTACTTCATCCCCCTCCGTGGCACGTGGCTTCAAAGCGCGTTCGGCCGCTCCATCGAGAAGCTTATCAGAATACCCGAGGGAGGGGTACGGAGGCTGCAGCAGCAGAAGCCGGATAGTTCCGATGACGGGGTAAAGTGGTCGGCCCCTCGTGAACTGTTCCGGCTGACGGAAACGATAGAAAAGCTCGTTGAGAGAGCGGTGGGGGAGTGGGAGATGAGGGGGGAAGAAGGGGAGAAGCCGTGGGAGATGGAGGCGGGGTGGCCATTCACTGGGTGCGTTTCCGAGGTGGAAGAACGGAAGACTTTGAAAGAGAGCTTGAGGGAGGCGCTGGACTGTGATACACCATTTCAGGAGATATGGCCACCGGAAGCTAGCTCGCTGGAAAGACTTGAGGCTGTGGCGGAGATACTCGTGGAGTTCCTGAAGAGCTTAGAAGACGGCATAGTCACAGCGCCACTATGGGCAGAGCTGGAGAAAGGCATGCTGGAGCGAGAAAAACTCAAGAAGCATCTCTCAGACGAAGACGAGCGCACCTGGATCCTCGACATCCTTTCCGCCGCGCCCCCGCACAGCGTCTCCTTCACCTTTGTCACATTCACCCTCTCCCACATTGCCAATGAGATCGCTCCACTCCGCAAGACAGAGACGCGCAAGGAATCTTCTGATAGCGCTGAGGCCTCCGAGGGGAATAGGGGCAGGATGCCAGAGTGGGAGCTGCGCCAGCGCGTGAATGGGGCTTATGCTGTGATGTTCGCGGAGGCGATGGTGCGGCTACCTTTGGGTTTGAAGGAGAAGGCGAGGAAGGTGAGCGAGGGGAGGAGGAAGCGGGTTGTGGAGGTTTTTCTCACTTCGAACATGGGTCATGGGTCATGAGGAATAGGTTATGCATTGGGGAAGATGGAGTTCTTAGATCCAACGGCATGGGTGAGAAGCCGAGGGGAGGTCTTTGATGTTGGGATGATCCCCCCTTGTTGTTCTTAGTGGAGAATCAATTGCCTTTGAGGCCCAGACTTTCCTTGGTATCCGCCTTGATGGTTCATGACCTGATCTTCTGAAAGTCCTACATAGATTCATTAGATTTGCCATCCCACCAGATCATGCGTACTTACGATGTGACTGCCAGACTTGAACTTGATCCCAGCCGAGCATTCTGCTTAATTCAGACGCTGGGTCATCGCTGTCAATTTTGCGGACTGATTCTGCTCAATCTTCTCTCCATCTTCTTAGTTTGCGCTTGCCAGCGCCATGCAAAGATGGGCTGTGAGTGAGATAATACTGTCGCCACATAATGGAGAGGGACGTCGTCTTTTCATCCCGGATATGTCAGTGCAGAGTAACGACATCGTTGTGCAATTATCGTAAAACAATCATGTGAGACTCTTGAAACTGCTGTGAGAACTGTTCTGGTTTCGAGACAGTCTCCCGACGATCATCCGGCTATTTGAGACTTCGCCAGATTTTGACGATGAAGGGAAAAAGCCTCTTGATTGGGTTTAGCGTAGTTTCAAACCAGGATCTCCAAACTCTAGCGCGGAATTCTATCGATCAGAGATTCTAAGTCATCTTCCAACCAGAGAGAGTCAGACTATTGCTCTTACGCCACAGGCCACAAGCATAGGAGTGCGCCCACTGTAAGATGATCAGAAGGCTGCATACGCAAACTCAAAAGCGAGCTGACGTAAGACTACTTGATCTCAGCCATTGCTACTGGAGTTGACGTGGGGTGTCAGAATTCTGCCCATGATGAAAATTTCTCAGCTGTGGGAAAACAGTATCATTTGCAATAATCATTTTTCATGTTATTGTTAAGCTATTCTCATTTGTAAGAGTCATCGCGGAATAAAACTGCCGCCTGCGCTCTCTCTGCTGTAATCATTGGCAAATTCATGGCCTGTCTTTCTGAAGTGAAGTAAATTCCAAAATCAATGAAAACCATCTCTTTGTCATCTCTCGTGTCGTAAAGGAATATTAAAAGGTAAATGCATAGGAAGCTTGCTGTTGGTAATTGCTTGCATCCAATGGGTGGTTTGTGGGGAAAGCGCCGAGTGAAGATCGTGTGGAGGATCATCGTGTGTGCAGAAGGAAGCAACGGAGCCGAAATGATCGTGTCGTCTCAAGTGCCCTATCCTTATTAGCAATGCCAGCACTAGTCTGGGAAGGAGCATACAACCTCGCGACCGCAACCGGGGTGCAGGTGGTCCACCTCAGTTTCCACCGCGATTTCGCCGTCCACCGCCACGACCTCGTCCTCTACCTCCCCTCCCAACGCCACGACCTCCATCAAACAGCTGCTTCGGTAGCGGGTTCAATCCTTCCCCAAAGAGAGCTTCTCCATGGCGTGCCCCTCCACGTCCCACTCCACCGCCACGTTTTCGACCACCACCACGACCACCATCGCCAAGATCGAATGCGAGGGGCGGGCCATGAAGATGACTCCCTCGACTTCGACCGCTTACGTGTGACCGATGACTCCCACTGCCCACATTGCTCGCGGGGCGGCCCCCAAATCTTCTACCGCCCGCACTAGCACTGCTTTGGCTCTTCCTGCTACTCTCGCTCGGATGACTTCCTCCATGCTCAGAATCGTGGTAGTTCTCTGGTGGAGGCCGTTGTTCGTAGGGACGCCTTTGCTGAGAAGCCGCATTGCGACCCTCTCTATACGCGGGTGGGACTGGGAGCTGACCAGGGTAGCCAGCGGACATCTGTCCATCTTGTGGATATCGATTCATTGGAGGATACACATCTTGGTAAGGTCTGTCTCGTGGGTTTCGTGGCATAGGGCCACCTTGTGGCATCGGGTCTAGGCATCGGCCGTCCAGCCCGTAGGCCGGCCATCCTGGTGGTGGGAATGTTTGTGGGTAGACCGGCCTCGAAATGTCGATCAAGCGGTGTCGAACATGTGAAGTCCCAAATGGGCCGCCCAAAGGAAGCTCATGAATAGTCGTTCTCCGGAACGGCTTCGGCCACCGCTCGGGAAAACGCCGTCCGCTGCCATGATCTTGATGACCCCACTCTCGTCTCCCTAAGTCGTAATTTGGGCGACAGGGTGTGTTGCCCATTTTGAGGAGATTTGCAAAGACTTGGAAGAGTCTTATGATAGAAAGAGGGTAGTAAAGTGTGAAAGGTAAAGAACTGGCACTGTCCTTCAGTGGAGAAGGCTGAATGAATAAACGGTGGGGCTGGCCGCCTTGTACCCCTCTCGCAACATGTACCACCAGACTCTCAACTTCAAGCTGATAGGTTGGCGAACAAGCAAAGGTGAGCCAGAATTTGTTATGCCAACACTCCTTCTTGGAGTTGAGTGCCCTTGATATATAGACACTAATCATTCATTACTAGATTCTATAGCTTCATTGCAGGTTTGTCGCCAGCATTTTCAACCTCGCTTTTCTACTAGGATCTCAAACTAGCGCGAAAAACAGTATCTTGTCCCTTCTTCGACTGTCTGATGCCCAACGCTTGTTATGAACCCGATAAGCCAGGTCAACCACATTCCTATCCAACTTCTCAACATCGATGGACCTCGATAGCATCAGTCCGAGTCTGGCAACTCAACAGAGTAGCTATATTGCGTTTCCTTGCTCCCACGGCTTCCAGAAGTACGGTCCGTTGTCTTACTTGCACTTTCACGGCGGCCTCCTCGGACCTCCCTTACGGAGAGATGGTCGTCATCGAGGCTCCTGCGGACTCTGTAGAATCTACGATCTTCGTGGGGATGGTCTTCTTCACGGTCATAACGATGTACGTGGCGTTCATGACGAACGTGGTGTTCGTGGCGACGGTAGTCTCCTCTCTTATGGCGATAGCGGCTCGTACTAGCACCATCATCTGCCCATCGGGGTCCGGGGGAAGCTTCTCTTGACGATGGTGGTGGTTTAGGTACCCACTGGGATGCACGTGGCCGATGTCTGTAGTCCGCTGGCCCATCACTGTACTTCATTCGCCATGAGTCCCTCTGCCCGGTTCTGGTTCGAGACGGTGTACCACTGTCTTCCTGGCACTGGTGTCTTTCATATCTGTACGACCTGTGCTCCTCATGGTGCGCCTTCGGTCGATCATCCGGTCTTCTTGGCATGCGTCGGGACTCGGCGTAGTCATCCTTGCCACGATTGTGATTGCGAATGCCTTTGAAAGGACAACAGATATGAATCTTGCTGCCGCTATGAGCATTACTCTTGGGGTAGGAGTAAATGATGCGGGGTGGTGGGTGGCGGTCATGATGCGAGGGAAGGATGGTAGTGGGAAAATCGGCTGGAGGTAAGCGATTTATCATTTTGGCGCGGTAGTAGCGGGTTGAGCGGTGAACGTGAGGCATGTTTGCCTTGAGAGATGGAAGAAGCGGTTTCACTGTTTTCCTGTCAGTTTGAGGATCGGGGATTGAAGCTCTGCTAACCTCGCGCGATCGTTGATGGTATGATGGTATGATGGTAAGGTGGCAAGATGGCAGGAAGGTTGTACTGACAGCGATGAAAGAGCGAGGAGCTACAGTCTTCTCGTGAATGCTTATGACGAAGAGGTGAGGCTTATGAGTGAGGATGGAAAGTTTGATGCACCCTGGTAAGTGACATTGGTTAATCCTCGTGAATGGCTAAGGTAGAAGTGGTGAGTCCCTTCTTGCGTGGTGGGTGAGGAAAGAGAATCGAGGAACACAGAAGAGCGGGGGCTTTGTGAGTGAAGGCTTCCCCTCCCCTCCTCTCGTGAAGATCATGCACCATCATCATTGGAAATTATGAGTTCAAGCAACAGGTAAAGCGTCCCGAGCTCGTTGGCTATCATGCGAGCACGTGGGCTGAAGGGCAAGAAAGTCTACAATTTTAAATTGGTGGTTTACAATTTTCGCTTTATGAAGTGAAGTCCTTTATGAGTTTGAGTACTGCTACGTCTTTTAAGAATCGAGACTTTCATTGGAAAAGAAGTACAAATCCGCTTGTTCCCCGAAGGCCTTGAGTCACTGGAACTGTGAACACATTCTACGAGAAATGTTGCTAGAACTTGATAAAACTCCTAGTGCCAGTCAGTAAGTCGGTAGACTTCTTACTGTTTGGAGATTGATAAGCGAACTCACCATCATCTGCATCCCGATTACCTCCTTCTGCCATTCCTTGGCCGTCTCCGTGGCTCATCCATGACAGAGCCCCCTTCGTTGCGCCGACTGCCACGAGCGGTACCGCGAGCACTACCAAGCCTACTTCCCTGCACTCTATCAGGCGCGCTCTCACGAGCACTACCATGGATACTCCCATGAGCACTTCCACCACCTAGCACGCTGCGGCCGTCAACAGTTGACCGGCCTGTACCATGAGGCCCATTCTCATCAAATTGAATGTCAGGCACCACCGATACCGTGTCAGGCTCCTGCTGTTGTAGAAGGGCAGGCACTGCGTCTTGTAAGGGTGGTCTTGGTCGTCGAGCAACTGCACGCCGTAGGTTCACGGGTGGACGATGTCGTGGTCCTTGACGGCCATGTCGTGGAGGGCGGCCGCGGGCGTGGCGATATTCGTCCTCTGAATCGTATTCATCAGAGCTGAGGGAATATGAGTCCGAAGTGTGATCAGAGCCGAAAGGACGGTCTTCGTCTGAAACGTACCCAGCATAACGGTTCCTGGTTGGAAAATCCGATGCACGATCTCGAAGCCTTCTTCGACGGCGTCGATATCTAGGTCCCGTCAGGTCACCACCGGAGTCGTCAGAATCGGAGAGTAAGTAGCGATGCCTACGGTCCCAGGCTTCTAGCTCCGGCAGTAGTCCCTCTCCCCCTCTGGTTTCCCAGATGTGGTCTTCGAGAGCACGCCGACGGGCAGATGCTATGAAGAAGTCCATTTTATTAGGACTCATGTGGTTGCCGCCGCCTCGCTCATCTCGCCAGTTTGCACGAGGACTGCCTGGGAAGATGTCACCTGGGCTGCCTATTAGGATGCCCCGACGGCCGCCTGGTGGACAGTCTCGGCGACGGGCAGCTTCCATTATCTCAAGCAGTCTTATTGGTTCTCGACTGGACCAACATCTAAGATGATCGAATGCTCCGGGGCCTCGGGCTCTCATGATGGCGTAGAAACTGGCGCCTCTGTAGAATTGGTCTATTTCTCTGTATTGGAAATCTTTGTTAGCATGACTCAACTAGGTCTCACCATGTGGCTTTGATGAGGTAGCTCTGGTGCAAAGAAATTGTAAGGGGGTCGCCGTTGTGTGGTTGAAGACCGACCAGATACAATCATGTGATGCTCAACCATAAGTTGATAATATTCATGATGAGTCGCCAGAGGCCCTTGCAAGAGGAGTGCGCAGGAATTCGCAGAAAAATGCCAGTGGGGAGTAATAAATATGAGTACCTAAATCGCTCTCTCGGCTGCCATCCATTGTCTCTCTGACTATAAGATACGGTGGGCCCGATACTTCCCTGCCCTTGTCCTAGCAAGTCATGAGTATACCGTTTCCTTTCGCATGCTATGAAAAGCTGAACTTACCCATTTTCTTCTTTCTGCCGGCGGACGCTTTCAATGTCTCTCGAACGTGAGGTTATTACAGGCTGCATGTATGCGTTTTTCGGTGGGATGAGGCACCGAAATACTTGTATTATCCTTCGAAACTGGAGGGTAGAAGAGAGCAGTGCCTCTTCTTGTGAGCCGAGTTGAAGGATGTCTTCGCTCTGCCACCCAGGACGAGAGATGCGGAGTTGCCAATTTGGGCTAGACAAAGAGAGGTAGTAGGAAATGAATTCCGTGAGCATGTCCCAAAGTAAGGACAAGGGAGGAAATCTACCAATCGCTTAAATCGATTTGCAGGAGGCCGGGGTTACCTCACAAGAAAGAGTAGGAAAAGAAGGGTCGATCACAATCCGATGCTACCCTCCCAGAGGAGGGTTTTATCTCCTCCTATGGCGCTTTTCAAGCCACAAGACTTTCTCAAAACGCACAAAACCATGGTAGAAGAGCGCAATGCCTCTTCTCGCATTTCCATCCGGCAGCGACAGCGAGTCCCCCCCCGAAGAGCAGGAACGAAAAGTGGGGCTTACGCACGTATACCCTACTACCCCTCTCCCCCCTACCCCTCTCCGCACCAAATCCCGCCTCTGCATCTTCATGCCACGCCGGTCTCCGGCCACGAACCCATTAGTCACATAAGCTGCAATGGAAACATGGAGAACAGTGAAGCAAACACCCACATCTACGCTAGGGCACCAGCCTTACCGAGGAGACGCTCACCATTGGACAACCATGCTCCTCGCTTCACCTTCTGTGGAATTGCAGACACGAAGCGGCGACAAAGTGAAGCAACCACGTCGAACATTCTCCAACGCGCCAGCCTCACCGAGACTGCCACTCGGGTGAATCGCGCGTGGTTCAGTGGAGCTCTTGTAGTGTCGGCTGCACCTCTGACCGAACTGAAAATGCGAAAAGGATCAGGTGCAGGCCAGCACCTGCTAGCCCCGCAGTGTTGATTTCGAAGCTCCCGCGTCGCCGCTTGTACCTCTCACCGAACATGAAATCCTTAGTGAATAAGCGAATCAGCTGCAGCGTGTTGAAGCCACCGTGTCTGCCAAGGCATCTCGCTCTTCTTTACCTGATGTAGGGGTTTTACGCTTTAGCGTCGATTTGGGTCTTCAAAGGAAGCAGGACTATGCCACATTCACCTGCTCTGAAGCTCCAGCGTCGACGGCACTTTTCACCGAAGTAGCGCTGATTGTTGAATGACATTCATCACGTAGGCGCGACGGATCCTGCGATAGGAGTAGGGTGCAGATGACGTAAACCTTACATGCTGTCGTCGCTGCACCGGCTTTGTTGTGGGAACGTTGAACTATGGGTAATGGGGTTTGCTGGTGGTTATTGGGGCTCTGCTTCAGTTTGTGGACAATGATTTGAAGGGTGGGGATGTGGCTTTGAGCCGGTCTAGGAAATTGAAACCAATCTAAACTTCTGCGTGGGGTGCCACATGCGTACTTAGAGCTCGCAAGGAAACTCTTTTGGAGGCTTGGCCGGAAGCTAGAGTGGGCCAATAGAATCGTGACTTCGTGATTTATGAGGCAATACTACTTGTGCCCCCAGTCTCTGTACGAAAATCCGCTCATAGCCCCACCCACATCATCCTCAACAAGCCACCCTACCTACCCGCATACCCAACCGTATACGCCGGCAGCCACCTCCCCAAAAACTCAAAATCCCTCTCCAGCATCCTGCTCGGAATCTCCTCCCTCGTCTCCCTCCACCTTCTATAAATCTTCGGCCACTTCTCCCTAATCGCCACAAACGTCTCCTCGGGAATCCCATTATAAACCGTCCGCACATCATCCCACTTCCCATCCGCATTCGCTCGGATATGCTTGATCGCCACACTCGTGGGCTGCGCCCAGAGCGGCTCTAGGAGTTTCTGGTAATAGTACGGCCAGTGCGACTCTTGCCAGTTGAAGTTGAGGAAGAGGGCAGAGGAGCGAAAATCGTGGATGAGTTCGATCATGATGCCGACTTCCCATAGTGTGGGGATGGTGCTAAGGGCGGTGCAGGTGGTGGTGAGGTTGGTGATGGTGTTGGTGAGGTAGGAGGAGGGGGAGTTGATGAAGGTGCTGGGGAGGCATTTTAGGAGGAGGTGCACGCGGCGGAGGTGGACGGGTTCGGGGATGTTGATGCGGGAGGGGATGGAGATTCGGGTGTTGTTGCGGTGGGGGAAGAGGCGGGTCTTGGCTGCGATGGTGTGGGAGATGATGTGGTAGAAGGTGTTGCTGGTCCAGAGTAGGTCTGCTGGGATGTACGATTAGGGTTTCTTTTTCTTCAAGCTGGGACAGGGGATGCGGCCACCTTTTGCTTCTTGGGCTAATTGCCAGTTCAGGAGGAATAGGTTCAGGGGAAGACTCCAGCTGGAGTGGCGGAGTGGAGGGAGGGAGGCTCGGCTGCCTTCGTTGATTCGATAGTTTGTGTATTCGTAGACTTGGACTTGGCTGATCCACGCTCGCCCAAGAGGGTTTTCGTCCATCTTCACTTGGATACGCCACTCCTGTGTTCTGAGCTCCCAAAAGATCCTGCGTCGGATTTCGAGTGGTAGATCCATGAAATTTGTCATCATGGGTTCCTGATGAAGAGTTATAAGCTACTATTGCAGATACATCTATGAATCGTACGATGTTGGAGGTTGAGGGGTGAAGAGTCTGGGATCACACCTTTTTCTAATATGGAACTTGACTCCTCAAGGAGTCTATCAGAAGAAATCATCCATCGTTCGATACATGGGACTTGAAGGGCAAATTTCATTAGTAGGAGGTTTAATCACCTAAACAGTCGTAGTTATAGCCGCATAGTCTCGGTGTGTGACTCCTACCATCGTAGAAGTTGAGTCAATGGGCCAATTTAGAAGGTATCAGAGAGCTCTAGAAGTGATGAACATTGTTACACAAAGAGTAAACAGCAAGGATAAAAGAAAGACCGCTTGCCGATCACGTGGTGCAGAGGTTGACTAGCCCATAGACTCTTCAGAGCAGAATTTTAGTAGCTGCTCTAACTACTACCTTATTTAGATTTCTTACAATTTAGATATATTGTAGTGAAGGAAATCTAGACAAGTCTGCATATCTTTAACATTGGAAAAGTATTGCTGTTGCAAGGTGAAGTCCTGGTGGGGGACAAACATGTCCGGTGGATGATTGATACAACGAAATCTCGCGAACGAAGCGCAGAAGGCTTTGACCAAACTCATTGAGAGAGAGCAATACCCTCCAAAGCCACATCTTGCTCAATAAAACAGCCTCGCATACCAAAAGGTCAGCCTAATGGTGCTTTTCACATGAACGAGTATACTTGACTTACAACATTGATTGCGCAAAGTCTTTGAACATTGAAAATTGTGGCGTAGAAAGGGGTTGCGAGGCTAGCTTTACTTGGGCTAGCCGTATCGGAGAATATTTCAATACATTAGTAAAGTTACATACTGGAGAAACCCTAATACTATAATTCGGCGCTTGGCCGGAAAGGGGATAATGATGAATGACGGGATCCTTACTTTGTAGCATAGTTGCTTGTAGCTCGCATCGAGCATTCCAACAAGAATTTTGTAGGCAAGAGAGCCAGACCTGCGGCGTCCTGAACTTTGAAAGGCCTCTGATGGGACCTTTGGGACCCAACAGTAAGGTCATAAGCTCCATGCGTCGACCCACGACGCTCTTGCCCGACCCTATGGTCAATGAAACTCTGCTCACGCCATTAACCAAACCCCCCTCAGCAACTTTAGTACCCGGATGTTGTCCCATTGCTCTTTAATCCACTAGCCGCACTGACCTCATCCAGACTCGCGTCACTGATCTGCACCCGATAAACCCAGGAATCGAAAACGTTGGTGCTCCCATCATCATGATCACCCTTCTCTCCTCTGTGAATCCCAACTTTCGGACATGTCTCCCTAGTCCAAAGCTGTAGTCCACCAGTGTTCAAAACGCTCTTTCCGTCCAACCACATTTGAATTGTGTTACTGCCGTAGGCGGCGGTATCACACGCGAGGGCAATTTTGTGCTGTTGAGTTGTTGAGAAGTCAGTGGTGTCTGTCCAGATGAAGGGGTACCCTCGGCCGGGGCTCGTGTAGCCAAGAGAGAGGTGGGTGGGCTTGGTTTCAGTGAACTGGATGTTGAAGGGGATGTCCTGAACGGTGGAGGACGTGCCGCATTAGACAATAACATCTCCATTCAATTCAATCAAAGTCTAAATCTGCGTTCCCAGTTAGTAGTCTGCTCGTTCACAGCTCGAGCCTCAGAACCATTTACCATTTACGCACACCCTAAATCTTTCCATCACAAAATTGCACAACAGCGTACTTTCCACTCCACGCCCATTTCCTCTCGCCACGATCCCCACCACCCCCTTCCGTACTCTTGAGCCTCTCGTCCTCACCTGCTGGAAGACCAACTACCGTATCCGCTTTGCAAGTACGAAGAGCAAGCGTGCGCACCCCTGAGTGCGGACCGAGAGGCGCGATGGCGGTGGAGAAAGGGGTTGTGGTGTCCCACATTGCCTGATCAAGCATTAGTGACACGGACACGTGGATATGTGTAGGGGGCCCATACATCTGCGGTCAACTTGCGATAGTTCAGATCTCCCTTGAATATAACCAATTCCGAATCTTTCAGGTCTTGATGCAATCGAGGCTCCTGCTCGGGAAGCTCCCAGTAGCTGTGACCGGACGTCCAGAATCGATTTGGGCGAATAATCAGCTGGCCATTCTCGTGGAGATGGCTCCAGTTCCGGAAGAGAAATGACAGATCGGAAAATTCTGTCTCGGACAAGGGGGTTTTGCTAGTCTCATCGTGCTCCTCGAGAGGCGTTGTGAAAAATGCCTCTGGGCTGGCGAGGACTTGTAGCATGGTCGCAAAATCGGCGGGTATGACGTCTGAAACGAACCAAGGAATGGATTTAGGGTGGAGGATGATTTGGCTAGCGAGACCCGCAGCGAGAAGGTATCCAGCCAGGATTAGATCGACAAAGAGCTCGAAGCCTGCATTGTCCAAAACGATGTCCACCTGTCTATCTCGCTTGCCACTTTCTTTTGCTTCCTTGAGGATGCTGTACGCCTTCGGTAAGTCGTTGACCAAGATGTTCTTTTCAGCGTTCTTCCTCGCATCGGCGCCCTGAAGCTTCTGGATGTCTTCGTACGTCAAAGACGTGAGGAGGGAAAGGTCCGTAGCATTGCCCCATAGGCATATCTCGCACATATCCATAAATATTATCCTTGCCGCCTCTTCATGCTCATGCTCACTCTTCATCGACTTGGCATCCTGTTCTAGCTGTGTGACGAGTGTTCTGTATCTTGCTGCCAGCTCTAAAATTGCAGGGCGGGAGGATTTGAAAGTGGACAGCTTTTGCCGAGAGAAGACATCGTAGCTTTTCCAGTATGTAGACTGGGCAAAAGATATGTGCAATCGTCTAGCTTGTGCCAGTCAGCACCGGATCCTCGTTGCAAGACTTCATGGCCCACCGGTAAAGGTAGCACTCGGCAAACAGCCAAGGTACACTCATCCATGTTGGTGATCCCAGCGCCTTCAGGTCTTGATTGTAGTGTGCGATATCCCGCTCTCCATCATCTTCGAGAGGCCTACGATAATCAGTCGATTGGACCGGCGGTGTAATGATGAGGATGCAACTCACGTTAATTGGCGATTATGTTGTATTTCGTATTTCAGCTTGGCTATACTTTCCACGATTATCTTGCCCTCTTTAATCTTGTCTTCATCGTCACAGGCTGAGATCGAGCGGTGAACATCATCAATGGCTCCTGTCTTTAGTAGTCAGTAAAGAGCTTCGTTCGGGAAAGTTAGGGACATACCACAATGACTGGCCACCGCTTGCTCGCAGAGACGTACGCAAAGGAGTTCTTGTCAGAAGTCAGATACGGCGGAGCGGGTTCAGCACTAATGGATCTCATATTGCTCACTGAAGTTGCTGAGTGGGAAGTCGCCTTGAAAACATTTCTCCTTGACCCAACGGTCGGCTGATTATCGGTTAAAAATGGAGATTTTGCCAACATCCTGCCCGCGTAAACCTTCCGTAGTTTGATTTCACTCCGCCTTCTCCGCATTTCCTGCTGTTCATCATCAACTCCCAACTAGAGATATTGCATGACCCACGAGCACTCACTCATCGAGTAGCTGTGCGTATCTTTACTTCCAATCGATCGCAATGGAACACAACTCCTGCCCGAAATGCGGTGCTGCTGTGTCCGGCGGAGGGAAGACCTGTGGGTCTTGCGGAGCTGTGAGTCTGCCCTGAATATTCCTTTTCATATCAATCGAAGGTAAAGCGCTGACGAGCGATGCTACAGGTCTGTCCGCAGTGAGGAAATCAGCCTATGAGAAGAATTATGGATTGTGAAATGGCAAAACCGGAAGAGAGGGAAGGAGCAATGCTGGGAAGGATTCATGACTTCATGATTTATGGATAGTTTGGAACATTCGTTCAAACGGGCCTGCTACGAGGCGCATATGCTCTGGCTGAGATGAAACTGTTGATGGATCCCTTTGCCTTTCAGTGATGGACATATTCAATGATAGCGGCTGTCAAATAGGGGAGATGTGTTGGCATTCAATATGCTGGAGCAAATTCTATTGAATATGAATTTCAATTATTCTCGCCGAAAGCGAGTGGTCTTCCACTACAGCATTTGCAGGGTTTGGTAGTTGCGCTTGTAGTCTGAATAAGCATTTCCCTGTGTCAATCTGTCGAAGCTGGTTCTCGTCATAATCATCTGACTTCGCCGACGGCGTGGAGCTAAGACCGAGCTAGGATGCTTGCCGGACAACGGCGGTATTATACCACTCCTCGTAAGCGCAATCAAGCCTCCCACCGAATTCCTTCTCCACCTACTGGTTATGCAGCAAATGGATAGAGGCAAGTTCACGTGAATGTGTCTATTTCGATATGCTCTTCAATTAGCATCAGAACAACAACAATTGTAGCATACCTCACAAGATTCCGAGCACCCGGCGTCAGATCTTCTCGATCATCTCCGCACCGCTCCTTCTTACCTTCCAGGCGCTTTCATTTTTCCACTCCTCTCTCAGGCTTTCAGGTAGCTTCCAATATCCACACCATGCCGTCCACAATGCGTGCCGCCGTAATTCACACCCCTGGTGGTCCTGAGGTCTTAAAACTGGAAGACCTCCCCATTCCTGAGCCCAAACGTGGTCAAGTCCTCATTCGTGTCAAGGCCTGCGGTCTGAACCGATCCGAGCTCTTCACCCGCCAAGGTCATTCGCCCGGTGTGTCCTTCCCTCGCGTGCTTGGCATTGAGGCTTGTGGCTTGGTTGAGTCTTGCCCTGGTGACGAGTTCAAGAAGGGTCAGATCGTTGCTACAGCCATGGGAGGGTTGGGACGTGTGATGAATGGTGGGTACGCCGAGTACACGTGTGTCCCCGTGGGCAACGTAGTGCCAATACAGACGGAGCTGGATTGGGAGATTCCAGGAGCTGTGCCGGAGATGTTGCAGACAGCGTATGGGAGTCTGATGACGAGTCTGAAGCTGCAGAAGGGAGATCGTCTGTTGATCCGAGGTGGTACGACCAGCATAGGTCTTGCAGCTGCAGCCATTGCTAAGAACCACGGTGCGATTGTCGCAGGTACCACGAGGAAAGAGGGGAGGGATGAATTGCTGAAGGGAAGTGGTTGTGAATTTGTTATCATCGACAAAGGGACTGTCAACGAGGGTTTGAGACGAATCTGGCCAGAAGGAGCGGACAAAGTGTTGGAGCTCGTAGGTGCAACGAGTTTGGTGGACTCTCTTGCTTGTGTCAAGAGGGGTGGGATCTGTTGTATGACTGGGATGGTTGGGAACAAATGGTGGGCTTCTTTTCCTTACAATCGTGTTTTGAGCTGGTGTTGATTTTTTGCGACAGGACTATTGACAATTTTGAGCCCGCGGCAGCCATTGCTACAGCCGTATGCTTAACCACTTATCAGGGCGATGAGAAAGATTTCATCAATACTCCGTTGGAGGAGATGGTCCAGCAGATCAAAAAAGGGGACTTGAAAATACAGATTGGAAAGACATTTTCCCTGGAGCAGATCGTAGAGGCTCACCGTACCATGGATGAGAATACAGCCGGCGGAAAGATTGTGCTTACGATGTGAACTAAGTTGGTGTGGAAGTCTAGGGTCGTCTATTACAAAGGCAATTCGATCAAATGAATTTTGGATTCGCAGTTCCTCATTGTCTGGTCAATCACTTTCGCACTCTTTTGAGCACATCTCGCCACCCCGAATTTTTCCGCTCGAGCTCGCGTTTGCTATTTCACCCAGAAGTCAAAGTCAAAAAATAAGGGTCCGTCAGACCTAGTAGCGGACAAACTCATGGCTTGTCCTGCTGACCACTCTACAGCTGTCTTTCCATCCGGCTAGTTTTGGCAGCTTAACATACACAGGTAGCTTTTCATAACATTCAATGCTCACACACCGAATATCCAGTCATTGTGCAGTCTCAGACCTCGTGGTCTATGGTCTCGTAGAATTCAGCGTCTTATCTTTGGCCCTTTCATGCCGAGTATCTCCTTGTATCCCTAAGTGGTCAGATCGGTGTCCAGATTCAGCCACTCACAATCGTCTCTTGACGATTCGGCCAATGATCGAAGCCCGATCTACAGACCCATTGGAGACCGGCGACTGCCACTCAGCAAGGATGAGCAGAAGAGTGCATGAGGATAACATTCTATGGTTGGGGCCCGATACCATGCAGCAGATTGTCTGCCCCACCCTCCATTCCTCTCATCCTCCCCACCTTTTCTATCTCCCACCCCCCAGCATTTCTCTCCCCACCCTCCAGCATATTTCCACCGTCAGAATCGTCTCCCTTCATCCCAGAAACTAGCTGTTCGTTGCTGTCCACCAAGTCCTCAAACCACAATTGAACAATTCCGTACCATTAACACTCAAGAAAACTCTGTCCTTCCGGTCTGACTCCTTAGGTACCTCATCAATTGATTTTACTTGCACAGATTTCAACACATCAACTATCGAACAGGCTGAAAGCAATGTCTCAAGTAGGCACAGTGTCTCCAATACTTTGTCTTCTACCTCTCTCTTGTATCTATCAAACTGAACATGTCGCACACAAGGTTACCCACTCCTCGAATCTTACCAAGATGATCGAAGCCCAGAAGGAGGAGCATCCTCCCAACCCCCCCTGCACGCCAATCGGCCAGAACGACAACAAGGGCCTTCCCTACGGAGAGACCTACTCTCGTCTGCTGTTCGTCGCTGAGCACGACATTCAGCCCACGGTCGTTCTTGGGACTGTCGAGCTTCCTCCGGGACCGCCCAACACTCCAACCGGAGCGAAAGTTGACATCTGTTAAGTATTTATCATGTGGCACAGGGTTCTTCTATGTGGACTGTGAGTATGAACCCCATCTTCCTCTGTGGATGGTGGTTGCTAATCAAGGCTTTAGGTTTGACGATGACAATCGATTATCGGATGCGGGGCCGGGTTTCAATCATTTCTTCACACGCGCCGGGATGATGGGTGAGATCTGTCTGTAGACAGTGGGTAGTGGCGGTTTTCATATTTCCGGTTTCAAAGGGTCACGGAGCTCAAGCGAACAGCGGCACAGAGCTTTGTGGGTAGCGCATGGCTCGCCAGGTCTCTGGCATGGGTAGATAGCCTATGCAATTTTATTCACACCGTCCACTGTCCACACTTCCATCTTCTTCCCATGCCTGCCACACCAGTAGAGAATCCGCGCGAGCTTCTCACAGAGGTATCTCTGATGTTCGTAGAAGATAGTCGAGCGCTGTTGCTCCTGCTGGCGGGTGTGTTTCGCGGGGCTGGCAAATTTCGAGCCGTCACAGCATCAGCCGCGGGTTTGAGTTCGGACCCAGCAACATATTGGAGGCGTATCTCTGTCTCCACAATTTGGCATCGGAGCACTTCGTGAGCCCTGTTTCTGCACTCTGATGCGCCCAGTCCTTAGAGCTGCGTGCACTCTCTCTCCGATCTCGCTCACAAGGAGTCATAGCTGTTTGTGGCTGCAACGATTATGACGTCTCTTCAACTGGTTTATTCCGGCGCCGATTGAATCCATTATGGTGGATGTCAGTTGAACAGCGGCGGCGGGGGATCCACGCTCCTCCGACTATAGAACGCAGTCGGTGACCTGGGAGATTGGTCGAAAATGTAGATCTCGGCCAGCAGGGGGGCTTCTGCCTGTAGCTCATGAGCTTGAGGGAACTTCGGCGTGTGATGACGCAGGATGTCCCTTCCTCTCATTGGTTCATGTTGTGATGTTTTTATATGTTCTTGTGTCGCTCTCTGCGGAATCCTGAAGCTGGGCGTCACCAACCACGGCTCCGAATTGGGGCCTAAGGGCGGTGAGATCACACTGGAGGGCGAACGCTGACAGAGGGATGATAATCCCCTCTGCAAAGCCAGGCTTCGTGGACTCTCTCGCAGTGGGACTGGCTGCTGATAAACCCGAGGAATCCGAGGCACAGGCGGAATCTCTTCCCACTGGTGAGAATTCTGCGATCGACCGCTCTCTGCAAAAGCCAAAGATTAACTATATTCCTGGACATCCAGATGGTGTCTGTAGAAAGAAAAGCAGAAGACAGCGGCGATGGTGTTCTTTATACATCTTTGATCGGAAGGGCTTTGCCTCAAAGAGGCGTCTGAAGAAAAGGGCGACAACACGAGGGACCGCAATTCAAGTGCAGCGGAGCAATGCGACAGGTGTTGAGGCAGCGAGGTAGCGAGGCGACGAGATCGAATACCGAGGAGGCAAGGAGGCAATCAGGCAACAAGGCAAGGAGGAAACAAGGCAGCCGCACAGGAACAAAGCCAGGAGACTTACTTTGGAAGCTCAAGCCGGTGCTTCTCGAGCGCTTGGATGAATCACGATCCGCTTGAGGACAAGGCCCGTACTTGGGACGAGAATCGAACGACACTCGAGGACGTAAATCTCTCCGATCTCCGTCGGAAGTTGTGGAACGAGTCCTGGCAACACTTTTATGATTGGACTGAGGGATCGGAGGGTAACTGAGGTCATGCTGAGAGGCAGTCCTTGGCCGCAGCAATTGATTACCGCCTCCGGCTTATCTGGCAGCAGATTTTCTAAGGAGACGGAATTAGAGGGTGGAGTTGGCAGTGGAAGATGATTAACATCGGGTGTCGATAAAGTGTATCTGGTGTTCTGCTTAGTTCCTCGTAGAAGCGAACCATTGTTGCTAGTTGGAATGAAGATGGTGTCTTGAGCTGGCCTATTGAAATGCGAAGAGAACCCTCGCCGAACTTCCTTCCATTTCTCCGAACATCTCTCCGAAAGACTGCGCCTCTTGGGTTTGCCTTGTCTTTCGAGGTGCTTTGATTCTCTGTTGTCTACTGGTAGAGCTGCAAAACGGTTCTCCCAATTTCAGTCCTGAAGATTGGAGGGTCTGCGCGGGTTTCTCTAGAATATGTCATGGCGTCCTCGAATGGTTGATCTACGTTGTGAGTGGGCGACGACATGGATGGAAAGCGACCTTGACCGATGGCGCTAAGGGGAGGAAATTGGACACTGTTGTTTGAAGATTGAGCCATTGGTAGTGGAATTTGTGTAAGGAGACAGACGATTGAAGATGTAGGACTATGTGAAGCTTTGCAGTATTGATCTAGAAATAGATGGAGGGTATTGACGAATCTTAAGCGCAGCAGAAAGATGGGACGTGTTCTACGCTGGAGACGACAGCGACCCACATGCTCTGCGAACGGCTGAGCGTTCCTCTCCTTCAGTCATGCATAGAAGACAACGTCATGGCCCCCGCACCGCTACAGGGCGCTACATCGACGCTGCTTCGCCAATAAGGATGTAAATCTTCAAGGTCAGGACGGCAGTTCGAGGGCAGATAGCCACATTCTTCCGATTAGGAGGTATGCACATTTTTGTTGGGCTGCGAGCGCCAATGTGGAAGTTCTGTGAAGCGTCTGGCCCGGAATTGCGCCATCCAGGGTCACTGAGATTACGAGGCCCCCATCTCTTCTGGGAGGTGGGCGCATCCGCATTCTGCGATTGGTCCATGTCGACTTATCATAGATGTAAGAACGAAAGATAGACCTCCGGCATTCACAAAATCACCCCTATTTCATCCGGCCCCACACCTTCATCTGCCGGCAGCGAAGGAAGATTAGGTATAAATCAGGAGAAATGCGCGATTGGAAATAAATGCGGTTTTGCTCCGGCAGTTGGGAAGTGGATTTTTGCGACCCTCAAAGGCCACCAAAGGGTTCGTTGATCGTGAAGCCGTTTTAATGGGTCCCTAGGAAATCTGATGGCGCGTAAATAGTGAAGTTGGAAACGTGGAGCGTGGGAACTGGTTGAAGTTGTGTCTGCGCTGCTTACCGAGATTCTTGGCTACCTTGCAGGGAGCAGAAAAGCCTACCTGTCGCAAGACCTGAATTTTTAGTGTAGGTTGACAGCGAGGGACTTTATGAAACGCACATTGGTGATATGAATGATTTTCCTTTGTTCTAGAGATTGAGATGCACATCATGATCATCAAATCTTCTCATTGTGAAATGAGCATTGAAAATAGGGATTTTCAAGTTGCGTTGGGGACTTTTTGTTCACCCGCGAGACTACCCCTCTTCCGGCGACCGAACCCTAAACCCTACCTCCGCCAAGTAACGTAAAGAATTTGGCTAGAGCTCCAACCACGTCGTATAATGAGAAAATTATCATGCTGTCATGATGGTCGCTGTTAGATTGAGGGAGTGCAGTTGAAAGATTGGCTGCTGGGCGCGGCTCGATAAATTTTTTGCCGCGTCGCACAAGCTTTTAGCGTCTTGGCAACCATAGCCTAATTTGGACGACATGCCCTTCTGACATGTACCAAACTGGCAGTTCTCTCTGGCCGTGCATGAACCATTTCGTCATTGCAATGGATGAAAATAGTTCTGTCGTATTGCTTGCTAAGATACCTGGTTGTGGGTCATTGAAGACTAGGCAATCATTCATGGGCGCCCCACAAAGTCACATTCACTTGGACCAATGCCTGTACCTAGCTCCGTTGCGCCATTTCCTTCCAGCTTCAACAACTACAAGGACAGAGCAACTCTTTAGTGCTCCCAAGACGAGATGCTTGGATTTAAGCTGTATCTTGTACCGGTAGCTGGTTCGGCCCTCATACCTTTTGTCAGCTGTAATGGCCCCCATTTTCCCCTTAACTATTTTGCTTTCTCTAGGGTCATTTGGACCCTTAATCACACCACCTATTCTCCACTTTATCAGGCGAAGCAATTGGTATGAAACAGTGCTAGGAACACTCATTTGCCACCTATCTAGGACCTCATAATCATGTATATTAGGGTGCTATGCACCATTATTTATCAATCAGACGATTTAGCCCTGAGTGCATCCGACACCTTTCAATACGCTGAAGTCTAACATTGGCTCGATTGCTGCTCAGTAGTCTCTCCCGCTAGCCTTACTTGCCATTCCATTGCGTTCTCAGTCTCTTTCGACCTCTTTCTGGGCTGTGGAGTTCCGATTTTCTTTCTTGCTTTTGTTCTGATACTGCGTGCCCTCTTTCGATTTCCAGCTTATTATTTTGGGCAAACATTCCAAGTTCTTTTACTCTTTGCACTTCCTTGCGCTGAATTTGTCATCAAGTGTTGCAGGAAGGGTCTTGAGGGAGGGAAAGGAGGCTTTGCGTGGTTGAGCTTCTCATTGTGGGCCTGTATCACTCAATTAGCATTTCGCAGCACATGGGCAGGACTCATACATGCCGAAAAGTGTGAGCTTTCATAGCTAGCAACATTCGACTATTCTGTTAGATTCCTAACAATGGCTGGCTTGCGCAGACGCGTATCCACCAGGCCGGAAGCGCTGCACCTGTCTGCACGAATAGGAGGTCTGCTGAGGAGGTAGAGAGATGGTAAGGACAGTCTTGAACGTGTGCGGCGAGCACGGCTTGGCTTGGTGTCACATAAACTGCGGCGTCGTGGGTTTTTCTCCCATGATGTATGACATCATACGTATGCTGATGTCTGAGGAAATCAAATTCCGCATAACAAATTTGATGAGATTGAGAATATGTTTTGCCACTTGGCCATAGATTCCTCTATCGTCGTGATCTCATTCTAGGAAGACACGTATGCGGCTTAGTGCCGGAATTCGGAAAACCGGAGAAACATGTCGAGGCTGTATTGATGATACGGGATACGTGACTTGTCAAAGATTGTCTTTTGGCTCCGAGTCTCAATACTACATCTGTTTTTCTATTTGGGTATGTTGAGTCTAAGGAATGTACTTTCTTTAGCATCGCTTCTGCACACATTGCGACAAATCAAACAAGTCACCGCGCTACCGGTAATACAAGACGAAACAATCAGTCAACATGCTTTAAGCCAAAGCAAAGCATATTTTCCGCGTCGCATCATCACGGTCTACTTGCCGTAGTATATGTTGGTTGACTGGCATGTCACCGCCAGAGTCGGCTCTAGAAGGATGCGGAGAGCCAATTCCACTCCTAGCAACGAGAACTGCGTACGACAAAGACATAGACAATTCCCAGAAGTAAAAACCACAATCTCCAGCTCTTCCTACAGCCGTGGGTGAATCATTGCATCAGAGCAGCAGAGCTCCTACCTTCATTCCGGACATCGCGGACACCAAAACACTAGCCTCGTCCCCACAAAAGAAGCTGACCGACGTGGTCATACAACCATCTATCACGAAGCACAATCAAACAAGGATGATCATATCTTCTCCAGCCTCATACCCTAGAGCCACGGGAAACATACCTCTCATACGTTGTTCTACCGCACCCCCTCTGTTCCTCAACAAACCATCTTCCGCTACGACAGTCACATCCACCAAAGACTTCGAATGCAGAGAACCAAAAGAATTGACGTCAAAGATCCCACAAGAGATAGAGAACCACGACAAGAACAAGACAGTCGAGGATATGTTGCAGGCATTGATCGCAAGAATTCCAGAGGTCGCGGAGATGGAGGAGGCGTATGAGTATCTTGAGGCGGTTCAGAAAAAGAGAAGACAAAGGAGGGATTGGGATAACCTACTTGGGAAAGATCGCATTTGCATCTGCTACTTCCCCCGGTATTTCCCTGTGAGTCTTTTTCTGGCCCTTGCAGACCCGCTGAATTGGAAACTTTGTGCTAATAGCTATTAGATCATCAGCATCTACAACATGAGCCATTGGATACCTAGAGGAGCAGAAGAGCGATCTCATCCAGAACAGGAGGAATCATTGGTCACACTGCAGTCCTTATCACAAGCCTGGTCTTCCCTGTACGCGACCAACCAAAAATTTTACACATCAGAAGATACCTTCCCCACGTATCCGAAAGCAAAACCTCGAGCCGGCCCCTTCGTTCCTTCGCTGCGCCTTCCTTCACCTCCATTCTATCAACACATACCTAATCCAAGAACATACGCTCAACCCTTTCGGCACGTGGCCTCCACACCTTTGTCCACCTTTCCTCCCCAAACAATACATTTTCAAGTGAACAACTTTGACGAACATGGTGTCTACCAGCCAATGGCAAAACCCTACACGCAGCCACGCATCAACAATATCTCTACCTCCCCAGCAAAATCAGAGCATTGGGGCAGATCAACTCATACAACCAATGCTGTCTCCTCACTGGGAAGGCACGACCCAGTGGAGCAGAGAGCGGCCTAGCAGGAGTTACTCGCTTCCAGGCCTACCCTCGTCATCCTCCCACAACATCCCATTAATTTCTCCTCAATCCTTGATCGTTCACACTCCAATTTCACAGCTTGTTTCGAAAGCAGCCAATCGGTACATGGAAGGAGAAGGTGCCAACAATCATAGGGGTTTCCAGGGCCGGTGAAGGGCGATGACCGCAAAGCCATTTACGCATCGTTTTGCGGGATACAAGGTTATGAAGAAAGAGCTCGGCTTCTGAGATGGTCGATGGGTATTGAATAGTCAAATAGCCGGTCTTTCCTCTGGTGTGTTAAGCTTGGGGTATTTGTTGGCGGAGGAGGATCATGGAATGATAGTACATTGGAGCTTGAGTAGAGTACATAAGCCAATAGCGTTGGTTAGAATTCATCTATTAGTAGCTACGCTGCTTGATCGTTTATCCCACAGTCGTGCAAATCCGCTGAATTGCGACGAAACCCCTCAAGAATCCCAGTTTCCTCCTCTTGACTGAAGATGAAAACGATGTACCTACCTTTCCCTTCACTCTGCAAGAAGGCAAATCAGATGATACCACCGCATCTCTCCCCCTCTTTTCCCTGACTGACCATTGTGTCGCTCCAATCCTCTTAAAAGCCCTCCGCCATTCTCGTGCCATCGTTTTGTGGCCCTGTAAGTCCGTATGTGTATCTCTCCTCCTTAAAAAGCCCAGGTGCATCGAGATCCTGTCCCACCCCCAAGCCCACTATTCTCTGGAAACCGTGCTTTTTTTTAGCAATGAGCACCTCTCTGTCTTCTTTTCCGTGCCCATTTGCTATCCTCAGTATTGTACGTTGTATACTGGGAGGCCCGTTCATTATCGTTCGAAGCGAGGTGGAGAGTTCGCGCGGTTCGGTGGTGATGGTATTACTGCCGCAGAGAAAATCGATGATGTGCTGAATATCTTCAGGGTTCATAAAGCGATGAGACGGCCACTTGTGGCGTAATGCGGCACAGATGTAAATAATTGGGACGTTTGCCATGTTGAGATGCATAAAGCAAATGTCTAACAAAAGTTCGAAGGGCCAAAGGCGCATATAGTCTGGTAAATTGAGTCGGATACGATGGAGAGTCTCTCGAGGAAAGCTGCCTTTCAAGCTGGTTGGTTTGATCTTACTTGCAGGCGTTTGCTTGGTCTGTTTCCTGCGAACCTCCATTCTAGTCGGAACATTCTTGATTGCTGGAGGAGAAGGGACGTATGCAGAACGATTTATGGTTGATCTTTGTTTTGGTACACCGGCTAGATGCGTCAAAACCTCTTTTGCAGCCCTAGCGGACTCTGTTGACCTGGTGGAATTGATAGGACGTACGATTGGTGTGGCTGAGCGACATTTTTCTCTCTCGGTCAGCCGACGGAACGGTAATGGCATGTTGTCACGTGTTGCTGGAAGTCTGCTTGAAATCTCAGTTGGCAAGACCATTTGAGGTGCTGGTGAGGAGTTGTGAACGGGATTCTCCTCGGACGCCAGAGACCTTGTCAAAGTAGACGGAAACGAAACATTGTGAAGGCTAGAGGGAGTATGAGCGAGATGCTGAGGCACTCGTGAATGCCAATGCGAAGTCGTGCTGTGCTCTGAGCCTTTAGAAATATGACTTGCAGACTTTGGAGCTTCCTGGAATGCCGGTGCCGGTACAGGAGTGCTAATGGGCTGCTGAAGTAGCCAGGAGTCTGTGTGTCTTCCCGACTGTGGTGTTAGAGGATCACTAAACAGTGGTACTGGAGGCAAATGAGATTTAGGCATTGTCGAAATTGAGGATTGCCAGTTGTATTTGATACCTAACCGCTGACAAGAAGCACTGTCCAAGAGAAATCTGGCCTGATATGAAGGCAAAGCAGGCTCTGAAGACGCAAATCCTTCTGTTGTAGTGGATGGCTGTTGTTCTGGTGTCTGAAAGCGTGTTCGATCAAATTGGCGAGCCTGGTGAACGCGGGAAGCTGAATCTAGCTGATCAGGATACGCTAATTGTTTCCATTGAGGTTTCGGGTAGTCGGATAAGTGCGATTGACTGCTGGTAGAAAACAATGGAGCCGTTTGCATAGCAAGGGAGTTGCTGGGTGGTAATGACCTTTGTGTGTGAGAGTGGGGTTCACGTAAATACAAACGATTAGAAACCAGCGCTAAAGACTCTTTTTGGGTCTTTTGAAGCCACCTCCTGTCAGGGGGAGTGGCATGGCATGTCAATGTTGTCCATGCTGCATCTTGAGCCTCAGAATGGCTAAAACTGGTAGCTTCCTGCACAGCCGCAGGCAAGTCAGGCAAAGCATCTAGATATGATAGGCGCCCGTTCCCAAACATTTCCATTCCAAAACGGTCGGAGTTGAGACCGGAATGAAAAGCATAGGATGAGCTGCGTTCTTTGTCTCTGAGAACACTGCATCGTCCATCCATCATTGTCTCCATGGATGACTCGGTCTGTAGTCTCTAATTCTGCTGTAGAAACAATATTGAAACTTGCCTGAGGCGGAACCTGCGTGGATTTTCAAGCGGTGCTCAAGGTCTCTGGGAGTTCTAACATGTCTTCTAACTAAAATTTCAGTTGATGTTGAGCTCAAGCTTGAGGGCCCTAGGAATACAAGATGTATAGGTCTCAAGATACAAGCAATGTGATGGTATGTTATTAGGATAGTGTTCATGTTCAAAATACGATTAAGTAGACGCACCAGCTACATTGCACCTTCTCCATGTTTCAATCACAACACAGATCGGGGACATCAAGGATTGGAAACATTCAAGCTGCTACCTGATACTTGATCCCAACCTTAATCCATGAAGATTCTTCGAGCACATCATTCGAAGCCTTGTCTCTAAGTTTGGCATTCTCAAGCAGGCTGTCACGCCAAATAGTGTTTTAATGAGTCAACTTCGACATTTAGGATGCTCCTGGCCTCTCCCGACGCGAAAGGTCTGCGCCTACTAGCAGGGGTGCAAAAGATTTCCACCATCCTACTGCCACTTATACGACGAGCGTGAGACGTTCAAGGTAGGAACTGCATAACCATCGCTGATGAGCCTCAACATCCAGTTTCGATCTTCTTACGCCTTGCCACGTAACTTCAAATTCAGACCAATGGCATCCTGCACGATAATACTCTTAGGAGCCTGCCTTCAGCCTCATATGAATTGCTTTTGTGTCTACCGGATGGCTATATATCTCGATTGTATCCTCACTCCTGGAATCATCTATCTCAATCCTTCCAATTACCACTGGTGCTTTCATTCGCTTTGTTTCTCTTCTCATCTCCTGTTCGTCCTTCTTTGGCTCATACAAATCACAAATCTGAGACTCAAGTACGTCTCTACTCTGGCATTTTATTCTCAGAAAATCATTGACCACCTTCGATTAGTTTGAGCCCCTCTGAATGGGTTCAGATCTCATAGCAAGACACAATTCTCACAGGGAAGAAGACCTCAATGACACAGAGCGGCATGCGATCAAGGAGCTGTTGTCTGATGGTTGTCACGACTACTCCCAGATAATTTTCGATGCAGTACTAGACCTCAAGTCCGATTTGTCCAATACCGTTCTTCTAATGTTTGATGTCGAGAGTTCGTCCTGCAAATCGGATACGTCCAACTGTCGGACCGGACCTGAAAACATTGTCAGAGCATCACAAGCCCCATGTGGCCAGTCTGGTTCTCTTCGGATCTCCACGGACCTGAACTGCTCTCTCTGCCGCTCTTCATCATCCCATCGCTCCCCTTCGCGTCCAACGAAACAGAAGTCTGCACGTTCCTGCTGCAATACTGATCGCTTAGGAGCCTCTAGAGAAGACCCTACACCTCAAGCCCAAGGACATCTTTCCAATCAACAACGTCCTTCTCCATCACTTCCAGTTCAAGCCGAAGAAGCCGCTTCAAAACCTTCCAAGAAAGATGATACTCTGCTCAACTGGCTAAGGGTTAAGGTCCAAGATCAGGCTCGCGAGGCCTCCTCGATCACAAACCCTCCGACAGGCCAGGCCAACGGTGTGAAAAAATACAAAAGACATGTGGTGTTCGATGCACAGCAAGGACCAACAATTGAACTCAGGGAAGAGCCTAGCAAGAAGGTGGTGACAAACAAGTGTAAGACATGATCTTAACCCCTTTCTGCCTGTGTTATCGACTAATTCACCAACAGCATTACCTAGCAAGCGCAAACTCCTCCCTGCTGATTTTAACGAGTGGGGTACGGAAGACGTGGTCAAAACCGATGCTCAAACCCGCTACCCAACCACGACCATCCTGCCGCCTAGCAGCATACCTGATACAACCCTCCCCTCCATTGCAACGAACAGTTGGGTGAGATCATTCACTACAAACACACTGCCGTGCACGAAGACACGTCCAATTCCAGCTCGCGCTGTGGGTGAAGCAAATTTACACATGCAGTGTGGAGAAGAGGCGAAAATATCGCCTCCTCACAGGCTCAACCCTCGTGCAAATATATGGGATAAATCTGAAGCCCCACAAGCTGACGGTGAACCAACACAAGCTCCTGCACGGCTCAACTACTTTTCCCGCCTCGACGAAGTCCAACCACCGGAGTACAGCCTACAGAGAAAGAGCATGGAGAGGCTCGAGCCCGAAACCCCTCCAAGGAAGAGTAGTGACCGCCGAGGACCATCGCGTGAGGGCTACACATCTCATAGAAGCTTATCTACGAAACGTCCATATCCAAAGGAAAGGACCTCAAAGCCCGAGCATACCCCTAAAGACAAGAATACGAAGCATCCCCACCCCAAACACCAAGTGGTGCTACATCAACAAAAACAACACCATCACAGCCTCCCCGTCTCTCCCTCAACGGCACATCTTGACAACTATCAGGACGGGTTAATCATGCAAGGCTGAGTAAGAAGTGGGCATGATTTTTCCTCGGTTTGGGAAGGCATTTTGATCCAGCGTTAAACTCACTTGTAACGGGAGGCTTTTTGATCCAGCGTTAATATTATTTACATTTGTAGTGGGAGGCTATCTCACCTAGCGTTTTTGATATTGGATCTAAAAGATGATTGATACGGAAACTAATAGTGGTAGTGGTGGTATAATGGATGAGATTACTAGCTTGATGTGATCGTGGTTGATGAGGGTGGAGCTAGTACCGAGACTGATGGGATGGGTCTTCTCTATGCTGGAATAGTGTTTTCGGGGCGCATCTAGTAGAGATGCTCTGACTATTCCATTCTTCTACCCCTAGCAATCATCTCGCTATCACTTCAGATGTCCAGCCAGTGACCCACCCCATGGCCTTCTTCTTCAAAGTATCCCACCTCCGCAGTTCACCTTCCCCCTCTCCTTTACTCTTCCCCTCCTTCCCCCCCTCTTCTTGTTATACCACTCAGCCACTCAGCTCCTCGCTCCATAAAAGAGGACAATATCCCACCTCTCGTTGATCCATCCTATCTCGAAACCTCCTGAGGCTTGTCCAAAATAGTCGCGCTATATTTCTTGGGGTGGTGGTAGGGGTGTGCAGTATCATCGTGGGGAGTATGTATGACTCTCAAGCCGGGTTTGGGTGGAAGGAAGAGGGAGAGCTTATGACGAAGGAGTGTCTTTTGTGGATGGGATAGTGCGTCCTTAGCACTCTGGCGGAGAAGAATGCCGGGAACTGCTATGGGGAATAGGACCTGATTATGTTTTTCGGCAAGATAGTTCGATCGCCTGTTTTTGGCGTTGTGGTATTAGGATTGGGTTGCCTTATGCAAGTGTACGGTTCGTGTACTTGAGAAAGAATGAGAGGGGTTTTGGGTTGGAAATTTTATCTCAAGGCTGTGTTTGTGCTTCGAGAGGGCCCTGGTGGAAGTTTATTTGCCCAGAAGGAGTATTATGGCTTAAAATGGCAGAAAGCTTGAGCGGAAAGGGGTCTTCAACCTTCGTGAATCTAAGGTGTTGATGCAGTGAAATTATATGATAGCAGTGCCACGGGTACAAGTAGAACGGGATGGTGAGGGGAAGGTCTTAGAAGCGGCCCCCACCGTATCTTTGAGTCACGACAGCGGTGGCTAGGATAGCAATGAATTTCGAGAGATTTTTCCTGGCGGCGGCCCCCACGGAAGCCTTCAGCCATGACAAAGAGGAATGCAGTGGCATGAACGATGGAGAGACTCAGCTGACTTTCTTCGATACATTGACATTGGAGAGACTCAGCTGACTGTCTTTAAGTGTACATTGACATGGAAGAGACTGAAGCAAAGCGGTTGCAGGAACAGAATTCTAGGCCACTCATGAGTCACGTAAGGAAGTAGGCTTTTAGCAGTGACAATCTGTACCGCTGATGGTGATTTCCACATGTCCCGTCATCCCCCCAGTGTCCAAAGAACGAGGCGCGTACGGCCGCAAAGTTGATTTCAAAGCATCATGTGTCATCTTCTCGCATCTTCTGTCTTGGTTGTGCCTCTAGTAAGGATTCGATGTATCATGTAGTAGAGAAAAAGTTCGTGCGGTACCCCTGCCGGGGGTCTTCGGAAATTAAATCTATTTTTCTCAAAAAATGAAAATCTAGAACACTGAGCACGAAAATATTTCGATTGGGTTCTATCAGTATTAGCAGGGGCACCTGCATGACATGAGGCTGGGGCTAATGAGCCTCGTTTGGTCCCCACTGAGCAAGGCTTCTGCGTACCTGCGAGTCCTGCGATTCAATGGCCCCGTTGCTTCATACGCACCTTTCAGTAGCCTGGCAGCCTTTTCTTGAATATGGTTTATTTCTTGTTTGCATTTATTACCGTTCCATGATCTCCGTGAATGGCCTTCATCAAGGATTCTTCCCATATCGATTGGCAAGCCTCGACTTTGTCAGTACTGGGCAACTCTTTCGTTCACAGGCATCTGGCAAGAATCGGGCAGAGCGAGAGACATATACTCCCAAGTAAACTCTACACTGTACGGCACAACTGAAGCTGCTCTTTTGACTGATTGGAGTCGCCGTTTTGTGGAAGAACCTCCGTACGTCTTGCAAGAGCCCGATAGCCATACAGAACCTTGCTGACGAGGAGCAGCAACCATGTCGCCCCTTTGTATCAAGCATTTGGGGAGTATTCGATGCCTCCAATGGGTACGGACAAGAATTAGGACCACCCACCTTGACAATGCCTCTGCTGAAAAGCTTCCCAATCGATATCGTTGGCAATGTATCTCCTCAACAGTCCATTCCATTGGCGAATATCAGCTTAGCAGCATGCTATCATTATGACTATGGTGTGAGAGGAGGATGGGGAGATACCAGAATGTGCCAGGCCGTGGTCAGCTAATAATGCGACCTATTAGTATGTGTTGCAACCAGAAAAGGGGCGAGAATGATAATATAACCGACCTATCGTTCCAGACTCCGCAGAGCTCGTCGTCCCAGTCTCGCTATACCTTCATCGTCTCTCTGAATTGCCGGGAAACTCAATCCACTTGGGAGACCCAAAGAATCACGAATGCAATTACCTCGATGACCATTCACAGCCGATTGACCGTTTTGTGGCTATACCCTCTGCAAGTCTCTCAAAGAAAGCCGTCTTGTATGAGACCGATTCATACATCCCCTTCTATCAGCAGTCAATGGTCCCAACACCCGACAGCCTTAAGAGCAGACGCTTGGAGCAAGGAGGTGTGAGAAAACAGTATCGAGACAACGGCAGTTCTCCATGAGCCTTTACTGAGGGTTTGCGAAGAAAAAGGTCGATGATGAAGAGAAGGGTCCGTGCCATACACTGCGATCGTCATAGCAATGACTCTTCTTGCCTATCCATGGCAATGAATGACTCTGCTGGCGACTCCTCACAAAGACAACATCGCGAGCTTCGAGCTTCAACGAGCTACAGAGCTGCTGCCTATCAGCAACACGCCATCCCATAGGCAAACAGACTTGCAGAAGGAAAAGAGCAGAGGGGAGGTGCTCCGTTGCTGGAGCTGCTGAGGAATACTCCAGTCTCCAAGATCATGTGGACTTCGGTCAGCATTCCCTCCAGAGCAGAACTCCTTCCACAGGATGTCCCGCCAGCGCAGAAACACCCCATCCTTGCCACCTGTGAGCGCACAGACCCTGCCAGCTTCAGCAGAAAAAAGCTGCGCTGCCAATTGGAGACTGTTATCCTGGCACAGGACAATATGCAGCATGAAAAGAGCACATAGTTTCCGAAGCCTTGCAGCTTGCATTACTAGCTTGGTTGAGCAGATTATTACGTGCGAAGGCGGGGCTCTCGATTAGCGCAAGATCCAAAGCAGCCCACGAAGCATTGTGATCGATCGGTCGATCCTGAGCTCGGTGAGGAATAAACAAATGGTCTGAAGACCTCTGATTCGGCGATTGGTATGGTGTGAAGCAGGAAGTTCAACTCTTGCGGGACATAGACGGGGTCGCCATTGCGGGAAACAAAACACGCTAAGGACCAACAGACGGAGCACTGAGCGAGGAGGCTCATATGCATGCAGGCATCTAAACCACTCGGTCAGAAGGTGCTACTCAGCATAAGTCTTCGTGTCGGCATATGCCCAATGCTATACCCAGGAGCAACAATAGGCGAGATAGGAAGCGAAACGTACAGCAACACTATTCCGTCTGAGGGACTCGGTGAGGATTGGACGCGTCTCGAGTCTAAAAAATATTATCGTGTGATGGTATGCATGGACCCAGGTATTGGCAGAAAGCTCAATTGCCATTCGGAGCTAATACAGCATATTCGCTTTTGCACAATCATGGACCCAGGACCCTGAGCTTCAGGTTTTAAACGCTAAGGTCGCTGCCTCATTTTCCCAGCCCTTCTTTGCCAATTGCATAGTGAAGCATACAGTGGGGCTTGGGTAGCAACGATGTGTGTGTCGCGGCTCGCTGTCCCTCTGAGTTAAAGGTCCCAGCTGACTGGCTATGACGGGCACGGGACGGCGGTGCATGCAAGTCCAGTGGCACGGATCACTTCTTCCAGCAAGAAAAAAGTGCAAATAGCATGAAAAGGACAGGGATAGAGTGGCGTTGCGAAAATTTGGCGATCCAGCGAGACCCAGGGCCCAATACGAGGTGCTCACAGCGCCATTGAAGCTACTGGCAACGCGCCCTCGGTGAGAACGACCAGCGGCGGCTAGGGTACGCGAAACTCGAGCGGTCCCTAACAAGAGCGTGTAAGCATAGCTTGCAGCATGTCACCCCAGGGACATTGTGGGTTTAATCACTCTCTGGGACTCACTATTTCGAAAGGATGGTGCAGGCATGATCATGAACAGTGCTCACCGATGTGCAGATACTAGCGTTTGTTTTTCGGTGAAGCCTTTATCTATGGACCATAGCGCCCATGAATACAAGTGGTGTCCCGGATATACCTGGCTTGGAGCTGTTACTGAAGTCAATTGGCCCAATTCATCCCGGGAGGGCTTGCCAATGCACCATACTAGGGCACTAGCTGCAGGAGAGAATTATCGTGCCAAGTCTCGCGATTCAGAAGCTTGCTCTGGCTCGACAAGACGATGTAGAAGGTCTGTGATTTGGGTATATAAAGCGCCTCATCCGTCCCCAATTTTGCTTCCCTCTTCATTCGTCTCTGGATCTTTAAAGTCTTCAGCAACGAATTGAGAGTCAATCTAACCCCCATAACCACAATTACCACTAACGAATCACTAAGAAAGACTAAGACTTCACCGTTCGACGCCTGACATTTCCACGATGGCATTCAATCAATCTGATCCCACGAATGACTTTACCACAACGGACTTTGCCTACATGGATCTCACGAATGACTTTGGCATCCCCAGTCGCATGTTCCAGTACCTCAGGTACGCACCTTCGACACACCACAGAGATCCCTAGTGTGGTGTGGGCAATGCCAGAGATGCTGACGCGAACTCTAGGCCCTCCGACATCGTCTTCAAGCATCCTTCGAGGGCTATCACTGACACTGCAGAGACTGGAGAGACTGCGGGTACCGCGGAGACTGCAGGCACAGCAGATACTGCAGGTGAAGCAGAGGCTGAAGGCACAGGAGAGACTGCAGGGCCCACACTAACTGCCGCTGAGAACGCCAAGAAGCGCCGCGGGGGACGCCGCGCTCCAGAGGCAAAGAAACCCACCCCATACCAGGACAGACGCACCAAGCGACCACTAAGCAGTGCACCTTGGCATAAAGACGTGCGCGTCGTCACGGAAGCTGGGATTAGCCCAATGGAATCCCGAAAGCGGAAGGTGCCGTTGGCAAGTTGAAAGCCATTCTGTTGTGTGACCGGTACTAATGAGCTGCTAGGGGTATCGCGCGCCCACGCCCAGCGAGCGCAAAGGCTTGGTCTTCTTTCCTCTCGCAGTGGTGCCTCCGACAAAGAAGAAACAGATGTCTGACGCGAAGAGAGCGGAAAAGGATAGGCTGAGGAGGGAGGCTGTCGACCGTGAGTCCCACTCGAGATCCTTCTGACTATGCGAGACCAGCTGCTGATATGCAATCTGGTTACCCAGATGCGCCGCAACCTACCTCACCGGCCTATCCATCGTCGAGCGCGGTCCTCACGCAGCCGCAGAAAACCAGTGCCGGTCGTGACGGCACTGCTGCAGAGTCAACCTCTACTGCAAGATCAGCTGAGGAGATGTCGAAGCAAGTATCGACTATCATCGCCCTAGCTGGGAGAGGGGAATTCGAGGCCATCCACGAGCTTACCAAGGCCTCCAAGAAACCTCAGTCCGACGCTGTCACCGCAGAAGCGGCAGCGCCCACTCAAAATTCTCCGCCAACCCCACAGGTTGGTGACAACATTATATCTTTACTAAATTCGGGCACAGTCCTAACCGTCAACACCCAGCCCACCGAAGCACCCGGGCCCCCAAGCACAAACATCCAGGCCGCCTCGGTGTCTGGGTCCTCAAGCACCAAAAACCAGCCCGCCACAGTACCCGGGCCGCAGAACTTCAGCCCTCCCGTCGTTCTGGACAGCGGTAATGGCAGGTATTCGAGATTTTACACGCATGCAATGAGACGATCATAATGCTAGATCGTTCCAAGGTTGCATGGTGCACAGAGCCTGACCCATTACAACACAATCACGACATGAACCTCAATACCAGCCCAGGTCTTCAAGCCTGGATATTCTAACACTCAGCCCGCGGCGGTACCCGGGCACCAGGACCCCTTCACTCCCGCACTGGACAGCGAGAGTTGAGTGGGCAGATCTTCGACATGGTACACACAAGCAATTGGAACGATGACAAATGTGTGTGCATGTCGATACCAGCCCGTCTCTGCGACATTCGGATTCACGGGGAGGTGGGGTATCAGCAGAGGACCGTATTTGCGAGTTTGAATTTCACGGGGAGGCGAGGTACCATTGGGGGAGCGAAGTTGCGCTCTGGTGATGTAATGAATTCCTTCGGTAGCAGTACTTCAATCCCAAGCATAGCATAGAGTGAAATGCATTTGAAATCATGTGCTCATGCTCAGGAGATCGTGCTCTCGGTGTACCATCATCATCTTCCCAGGCCGGCATGCAGCTGCAGGTGATCAGGCGAGAAAAAGTGGAGTTTTAGGGGCTGGACGCGCTAATAATGGAGTCCTAGTTGGCCCAGCTAGTCGCCTTTCTCTTTAGCACGATGCAGGTATCCGTATAGCCTGCTAATTGAGGCCACAAGATCTTGTGCTACCTCACTGATTCTTTTCCATTCTTCGACTTTCTTTCTAGTTCTTGCTTCGTCACTCCTCTGTCTTCAGGGCTCACTCGATTTAGACTTTTCTTTTCGCACGTCTGGAAACGCACTTGAATCGAATCTCGAAAATTCCACAGGATAGCCCAGACCTTGGAGAGCCCACCAAACTTTCAAACGTGCCACAGCAGTAAAAGCAGCCTGCACGTCAACCTCATCACCTCGAAAGCCATCGGTCTTCGCCCAGAAACCTCGACATCAATTCAAAGCGATGTCTGTGCGACCTTCAAAATTTTGCGTGGGTATGAGCAGCATCAAAAAGGTTATCACTCCATCGTCACAAGATGATAACCATTCACAACAGCAGCACGGCACTCTACTCCCTAAGCCAAAAGTAGTGCGGAGGTCTAGGCCCCGGGTAATCCTCCTGAGACGACATACGTCTAAGGATGATTGGACGCCAGAGTTCGAAACAGAATCGGCACAAGCACCAAAGCGTTCACGCGTCGAAAAGACAAAAGCTGCCCCAGGAAAGGCCTCAGAGGCCAATGCGAGTCAATCCAAGGTTCAAAAGCCGAAGCATGGCAGAGCACGTGAGACATCGCCCGTACCTCCGCCGTCCCCTCAATGGAGCGAATTCAATTATCTGTACGAGGCGGACAGAGCAGATTTTCCAACCGCTCGCAGTCCAGTGAGGCAAGACATCTCTCAACCTCGTGGGCATCGACAGGCCACACCGTCGCCGCCAAAGGAGAGCGTATGGCCCTGGCTGGACCAACTCGATAATTATCTAGAACATCACGAAGAAGACCGAAAGGATTGCACTGGAGAATGTGAATACAGCCTGTCAGCAGCCCCAGAAATACCAGTTCAACAAGAAGGCCGCGAGCAAGCTATTCACCCTGGCCCCCCGTACGATCCTCTGCACGCCCAAGGATTCGAGCCGAACTTCTTTACGTCCCCCAGCATAGAAATTTATGATCGAGAAGGACATGACACGGGTTATGAGGTGGTTGGCCAGCACACAGCTACGATGACAAGCGAGGAATCTGATCATCAGATGCCGTAACCGGCTTCTCGGGCAGATCTTCAACCATTCTTGGAGGAAGACACTGCTGGTGTGTATTCTAAGACCCATACCTGACAAGTTGCAGAGAAGAGCCAAAGTGCTCCGCACTTAGAAGGCAACATTGAGGGCGTGGCTCCAGAAGGGCATGATACCAGTCAGTCCGTCGTCAGACCTACGTCGCCTGCAAAGTAATTCCCCACACAGTGGTAGCTTTTCGGAGGATTGGAGAATGAGTTGTGAACGATTTTGGAAAGCGATCAGGACGATACGAGGGAATTGTTGTTCCTATTGTTCGACAGCGCTCTTTCATACGGAGACAATATTAGATATTGTAACTCCATAGAATGTCTTCCAATTGATCAAATACTCCGAATCAAGATGTTCCAATCACCCTCGTAGGCCTGTATGTAATTCAAGGAGGTCCAGCCAGTGCGAGAGAGAGCCCAGCCAGGAGTGGTCCAGCCCGAGCCTGGGGGTAGATAGCCTAGCCTTATCCAGGGGTTTCGGGTAGCCCGCCCAGCCATGGCCTAATTTAATCCACTCGGTTAGGTACTTTTAATAAATTTTTGGCCCCCAAGACTAGCCCGGACTGCCCCAGTCCATGCCTGGGGGTCTCTTATGTACGTGCAGCAAACCCAATCACTCTTACTCTGGACGATTATTATACATTCCCGGTAGTGTTATTTGGCTCACAAGAAGTCCATGATCCCGATCCATGGTACTTAGCTAACTTCAAAATGAGTTTGGCGACGGTACCATATCAGCTCAGATCCTCGGGCAAGAGCTTGGCAAGGCAATCGAACGCTATGTGTGGGCCCAGATTGCTGTGACTGCAATAAAGGGATGATCTCGGTCCTTTCGCAATAACGAGCTTGCGAACGCACATGCGATCATAAACTTCATAAGACCAAAAAACTAACTTGGTCCTTAGGATGCAATCTTCCAGGGTGTTGTGTTCAGCTTCACAGCCGACTTTGCATTTTGAGGTGCTGAAACCTAGAGGTGGAGCCTCCCAGGTCCGACGCGCTCGCCCAAACCCCCCTGGACCAGTAGATTGGGGGCTGAGCCTGCAGGGGTACTCAATTCCTTGTAACAAGATACCAATACTTGCATGGCCGGTGTGATTCCGCTGGTATTTCCTGGCCCAGCCTTGTTCATTCCCCTCTACCTTTGACGCTTAGCTCTTCATCCCTCGGTCTTCGTCCTTCACTCTCCATCCTCCACTCTTCATCTGTCTTTCATAGATGTTCTCGTGATCTTGAATTCTGTTTCCAAAAAGTATCCGAGGCAATCGAGACACTCAAGCTGCATCTTTCTCAGGACAATCCACATCTCACAAAGCCGGAGCTTCGTGTAACACCAGAAGATGAAGCTGTGAGCCGCTTTCACAGCGTTGAGCACCGCCTGTCGCAACGAACGAACATCAACAGCAGTGATTCTGGTACCTAGAAGGCCGAAGATGGACTTGTCGCACACCGTTCAGGTGCATACACCGCAGTCCTCCCTAGGCCATCAAGTCCCAGAGTCACGACAACAGCTCCAGGATTTCCTACCTGCGCCCAACGCACAAGTGGGAAGCCTAGCTGCTCCATGTGCAACTCGATTTCGACACTTCTCAGGCAAGACGACTTCGTTAAGAGAGCAGAAGCTGAAAGACAAACGGCTGTATGAGCTCGCCAAAACGTATCCGAGGCCAATCGCACCTCGCCCACCCAGTGTCTCCATCCCGGATTCAACTAACGTACAGGGTCAAATTACAGCAGTCTCTCCCACGAGTCCCCCCAAAGGAGCGAAGACCAGTGCTAAGCCTGTCAAACCATCCAAGAAAACTTCGAAGGCTCTGAAGAAGAAAGCTTCTGAGAACAAAAATGCCAACCGTGGGGCCCCAGTCGGTGCAATTGGCTCGACTAACGTCATGCGCGGTCCAAAAGTCTCGAACGTGAGAGCTTCAAGCCATTCTCGATCTCTGGACCAGGTAGCAACTGTATTGCGAGCCTATTGGGACGAGAATCCTCCAGCAATCCAAAAGTCGCCAGCCAAAGCGAATGACAAAGGCCCTATCCAGGAAGGCGTTGGTCGGACGGGCAGGGACGTTCCTTGCCTGCAGACCAGGTCACCCCCGGTGTCAAACTTCAACAGCAGTCACCAGCCCAAGACCCCAAGTCGGCTTCGATGCCCAACAATGAATTCTCCGGACTGCACAAACACCATATATTTAACAACATGATCGTGAGTCCTTGGGACCACCTTCCAAACCAATCGGACGATAGCTGGACATTCACCGAAGCATCTGTTCGTCACCTAGCCTCACAAGAGCCTGCGGCAACTGTACCAAGCCAGCACGACACCAGCAAGGTATGTTGAATCCATGATTCTTGCCAGTACTTCCGGTAGCTGATGAAGACCAGGGAAATAACAGTGGGGAACCCGCCCACGCATTCCTCAATCTGGAGTCGCAGCCACCTGCTCGATTTCACACAGCAGACCACATGCCTCTGAATATTCTGAAACAAGCCATCGAGGCAGATGCTACTCAATTTTTCAACCTTATCAATGCAGCTCAATTAGTACTGAGAGAAATCGAGGATGCTGAGAAAGATTCGACCTCGTCCGCGCTTGGTGAAATTTGAGGAGGGCGTTGCGTGGTGGACTAATGTGTTGAGCAGGGTACAGGCAACATCTTTCGAGAAACATCCTGCGAGCCTGAAGTTATTCGAAGATGTTGAGAGGAGCCGTCGTTCGGGTCAGGAGTTACTTCGCATCGCGAATTCTTTTTCCTCGTTCGGTTTTCCTCATTCGTTTTTTCCAATGGAAAGTACTGTTGATGTCGTGAAGAGATAGCTGAAACACATTCATACATTTATCTGCGGCACGAGGTGTTTTCAGGACTGTTGACGGGACTTCGACGCCGGAAGGAGATCGTGGGTTGTCTAAGGGAGCGTCCCTGACCCAAGCCATGGAGATCGAAGAGCATCCGGAGCCAGCTTCGACCTGGACGTGATCCAGATGGAACACGAAAGGGCTATCTTGTCGCTTCTCATTCAGCACGCAAGTTTTCCCAGAGCATTGCGTGGCCGTGGCGGTGATCGATTTTGGCCATAACGAATCAGAAATTCCTCAGTCATTGCTTTCCTTGAAGTCCTCTCTTCTCCACTGCCAGATTCATAACTTCGGCATCACTTTAAATCTGCCTCTTCTCTCTTTGCAGTTCAATATCGTCTGCTTGGTTGTTGTGTGGAGTGATGTTTCCTGATTGATCGATGCGAGCTCGGAATATCATTCGCGCTAAGCGTCGGGACGGGATGGGTAGGGCCTTGGCGTGATATTTCATCGTATTGAAACCGGTTTGGTGTAAATCTAGGGAGAACGATGTTCCGACCCCTTTAATCTTTTGAGGATGACGAGGATTGAGGTTGGTAATACAGAGGAGCAGTCTCACCGTCCGCTTTATATGTTCACTACTTCACAAATATCTGGGGAAAACTCGTTCTACCTGATGTTTCGCCCGTGCATTCATTTGCCTATTGCCTATTGCCTAGCGCCTATTGCCTACACTACCTATGCATTACCTGCTCCATTCCTTGTACAATCCCGTTGCTATCCTTAAAACGCCCTCCGATCACGCACATGTCTTCATCCAATACGTCCAACCCTCGCACTAATTTGGGCCGGAACACATGTATGATCACCGAATACCATTCTCGTGCCCACTCCCATTGACCTTGCCTTCACGAACCGCCTTCTCGTTCTCTTCAGCAAGTGTCATCTTCTCCATGAAAGTAACGTAATCGAATTTCGGCAGATGCCTATCTTCTTGCAAGTCGGGTCCTTTGTGAGGCGGCATGCTGGAGAGAAGATCCTCGACCAACTCATCTGGAATAAGGGAGTGCCGGAGATCGAGTTCGGTCACATAAGGCTGTTGAGGCAGATGTCAGCCAAGTGTTTGCCCATTTGACTGAGTAGGCGGGCGAGGAGTGAAAGTAGAGCAGGCATTTCCGGGGTTTAGAGTGGGCGAGAAGGAAAGTAGCATACCTTGCCATCAGCCACCTCCCTGAAACTCTGAAAGACTTGTTCCGCGGTATTCTGATCCTCAGTTACGCTGACCATGAACCGAATGAATTGCTCAAACGTGACAAAATCTCTCCCAGCACTGATGCTTGCAAACTGCTCATGCATCTCCTCTTCATCATATACTAAGCCCAAACTTGCAAGGGCAGCCGAGAACTCCAGCTCTTGCAGCGAGTTGCTCATGTCTCGATCGAAATGGCGGAAGACAGATTCAAATTCTTCGAGCTGAATAGGTGTCAGGTTCGTCATTTCCCGAGCGACCATCTGGTTCTCCAAGAAGCCTCTTTTGCTAACCACGCTCCCGCGAACCAGGTCGAGTTCGTAAGCCAGCTCGTCGTAGGTGTAGGTGGTAAAGTCATTTTCTTCAATATTGGCTTCGTCGCATTTTTGCGAGAGGGAGGCAAGGCTGTCTAGGTATTCTGATAGAGGAGGGAGGTTATTGTGGAGGCGGCGAACGTGTTCGAGTTGGTCAGGAATGTCGCCTGAGAGACCGGCAATGGCGAGTGAGAGGGTGTGGAGGGTGGTGGCAAAGGTGTTTGCCTTGTCGGCAAAGGTGCGGCGAAGAGCATTCTTGATGCTACAGAGGGGTCAGTATCAAGTCCACAAAAAGAGAAAAATCCACTCACTCTCGGATGGTCTCATTGATGATCTGGCTTCTCTGCCTTTCCCCTTGAAGCAAGACATTCCACTCGTTGTCGAGCACTTCCAACTTGAGATCATTTGGTGGCTCATACGGTCGCAATCGGTACGTGCTCATCTTGGTCTTGATGTTGCCCAACAATGCAGCCAGATCCGACCTCTCTGCAACCCACTTTCTCTTTTGGCTCCTCTTGTAAGCAGCAAACTCCATCGACTGCTCTTTGGCATCTACATACGTCCCTGTGAACGTTGCAGCCCTCCAGGCCGACTTCTGTGACCGAATCTGCTTCAAGAGATCTTTCATCCGCTGCTCGAACGAGTTTTGCATTCCCCAGGCTCCCTGCATGTTGGTCACAAATTTCTCAACCCTTCGTCCAGCATTCTCAACCCGTTCCATCTGCGAGAAAGCATGGAACCAGTAAGCGATATAAGTCATGAGCGACCGTTCATCCGGCTTCGCAACGTCGCACACGTCTTCCACATCCAACAGATCAGGTATTCCAATCTCTTTACTTGCAATGTCGAAAGCCAGCTGCATGTTGCCTCGATGATCCCTCTTGTCCAACTTCTCGTAGTCGATCAGATCCGGTCGATGGATATCCAGTAGCGCGCAGAACGCAAGCCCATCACTCCAGCTCCCCTCAAAATCCCTAATCTCAACCTCCTCATAACAAGCCGTCTTCCTCTGACACCAAAGCAACAACCCCTCCTTTGCTGTCATGCCCTCAACTCCAATATCACTGATCGTGAATCGCAAGATCAACGTCCATATCAGCCCCAGGATGATCTTACGGTTCCCATCGACGACATCTTCAGCGCCGATATTTGTAAGTGGGATCCCTCGTGATTTGATGAAGTTCAGGGCGGTGTTAACATTCTCGAAGCGTTGGACGCGGAGCTTAGGCTTCGAGGCGTAGCGGCCGAGGGAGGACGTGGAGAGGAGTTCGAGGAGGTGAATGAGTATTACCTGTGATGATAAGAGGGTGTCATTGGTGCTCGTAACCCAAACGGAGCAGGCGGGGACTACTTACACCATCTGAGAGGTCCTTGACTAAGTCGTTGACGGTGACATCTCTTTGGCTGACTTTTGATTTGAGCCTGTGATTTGCATATCAGCCACTACATTGATCCTACTGTTCCTTACTCAGCCATACCATTTCGTAAAGGTCTTCTCCTGCACCTTCACCCACTGCTGCTCCGCCAACACCATCGTTGCAAAGGCATAGGCGACGCCAATTGAGCGCCGAAAGCGGGAGCGGAGTGAGAATAGTATGCAGCAGAAACAAAACGCAGACGATATAGTCCGATTGAAGGGAACAGCAAGAGGTAGAGATTGGAGCAAGTGTGATGCAAAAGCGCTTTTCGATTTTCCGAAAGTCAACACAGCGGCAGACTTCCGCCCTAGCAACGCCGAGTCGATTTGGACCTATTTCCAAGCTCCCGAGAACTCCGATTTAAGATGCAAGTCCTTTGTTCCTCACAGTCAATGGTGAGGCACATGGATTATACCTGATAACGGCTTAGTAGCTGGCATATTGAAGATTTTCATGAGGTTGTTGCTGCAACGTGCTCTTAAGATTACATCTGGAGACCATTCCAAACGAAAACTTCCTCCACTTTGGGAATGGTACGCCAACCGTCTTTAATCATGGCTTGCACCATGCGGCTATACAGAGCACAACCTACAAGGGTTTATCCAGCCCCTCCCAGCCTAACACCTTCCCCTAGGCCTTCTCAACCTCATCACTATCCTCTTCCCCCTAAAAGCCCCTCTCCCTCATTCCCTCCCCTCCCCCACTCCTCTCCCCAGCAATTTCCTCAACCAGTCCATATTGCCTCGCCTTCTCATCAATGCCCTCATCAGTCAAAAACTCGAGTTCCTGGGCCGCGCGCACATAGGAGATATTCTCACAAAACCCCTTGGCGAAGATGATATCGATTTCTTCTAGCGAACGGCGTGCCGTCTCGGGGTAGAGGAAGTAGATTACTGGGAGGAAACAGGCGTTGATGACGGCGAAGAAGAGGTAGGTACCCCAACCTATGTTTGTTATCATGATGGGAGTGATCATTACGATGACTGCGGCGAGACGTTAGTAAAGGATGGCTTTTGGGAGATTGGGATTGGGCGATCGAGGAGGTATGTGGCCTTACGGAAATTGAAGAGCCAATTCGAGCAGGTGGAGAGAGCGTTGGCTTTGGCACGGATTTTTATAGGGTTGATCTCAGCTGGGTAGAGCCTGGATATTTTCGAATTAGCAAATGGCTCACAGAGCTGATTCGAGCACAGATGCAATCGGACATCCTGACGAAAGGCCGACTCACCAAGGCAAAGGTAACCAAGAGGCCCCAAAACTCGCAATATAGGTAAAGAGGCCTACCGCAGCTCCCTTTGCTGCGGCCGGTGTCCCCGGTATCAAGCACGAAAAAACCAAGACCATACTCAGACATTGCCCGACCGTCCCCCAAAGGAACAGCTGCCGCCTCCCAGCCCGCTCGATGATAAACCACGATACCGTTGCGAAGATAGCGTAGACAATCATGTTCACACCCCCGAGAAGTAGCGACATGTTATGTGTCTGCTGAATGGAGGTTTGAAACAGAATCGGGAAATAGTATATTACAGCGTTGCACCCCCCCACTTGCTGCATAAACTGGCTGCTCACCCCTAGCATCATCCGGCGGAAATGTTGCGTCTTTCCTCCCGTGAAAACGGCCTTCAAAGGCGTGCTCTTCTTGCCTGCGTATCCCGAGGCCGCGATACTGTCCAGAATAATGCGTTTCTGCAATTGTGTTTCTTTGTCGTCGATCTCGAGCCCACGAAGTGCGGCGATCACCTTCACGCCTTCTTCGTCTCGCCCGCGGGTAAGCAGCCAGCGGGGGCTTTCTGGAAGCCAGATCATGCCTATAGCGACAATGAGGGCGAAGACGATCTGGAAGGCGATGGGGAAACGCCAGACTAGGTCAGGGGAGCCACTGAGATCATTACGTCAGCTGCCTTCCACGAGACATTTGACATTGAAGTGGGGCAGGGGGAATGTACTAGCTAGCACCATAATCAATCCAATATGCCACGAGGGTACCAAATGCAATGACACCGCCTTCGATACATATCAACAGCCCTCGATTGCTTGTTCTTGAGCATTCGGCTTGGTAAGTAGGGATCGTAGAGGTATTGATGCCATTTCCGACGCCTGTAATTATTCGTCCGACGATAAATTGGGCGAGGGGGGTGGAGTGGCTTTCCGCTGTGACTTGGATTATGACGCCCAAGATCATTATAGTGCCACCAAGCATCATGGCACGCCGACGGCCAAGGTAATCGGCAAACGCGAGGATGAAGATTGCGCCGAAGAGGCAGCCTGAGCATGTATAAGCAAATCTTGGGGCTTTGGAGGGGTTTGGATGGCAAAATAAAGAGGGACATTGCTTACCGATTTCGTATATAGCAGTGACGAATCCTTGCATAGTTGAATTGCCATTTGTCGCCGTGAAGAGGTCATTGAAAGCCGGGGCTGTGATTATACCAGACATGACGCCTTGATCGTATCCGAAGAGAACGAAGCCTGTCGTTGCCACTGTCGAGACTGCGAGGGAAAGCGGGCGGCCAGTGAGGCCCATGAATCTTGGAGGAGCCATTTCGTCGCTCTATAGTCTCTAACAATATCCTGACCTCGAAGGGGAAGGCCAGTTAGAAAAGCTACCCGGGACCTTCAACGCAAGTGAGAAAAAGAGAAAACCGACTGAGAACGCATGCTTTTTGTATCATCTCAATCCCCGACGCGGGATCATCGTCAATGGCGCACATTGCTGCAAGTCAATCCGGAGCGGGGAGATAGCCTCGAGGGCCTTTCCTGGTTCGAAAAGGAACGAAACATGCCACCATGCATAGTTCCCCGTTCTGTTGGTCTCATTGGCCCTGGCATTGAGGAGGGGACAGAGTGTGGGGAAGTCCATTACCTAGCCCCCAAATACCACAAAAGGGAACACACCTCGGCAATTGTTATATAACGATGGAGGAAGGTGTGCCGATGATGTCATTTGCGGGGTGTATCACCATATCACCATACTATCGTACCTATATGGTCTGAATGTCATGATAGCGAGGCATGCAAGGCTAGCGGGTTTGTCTGATACTTTGTGAACTGCAACAGTGTTCGTTTTGAAAGCTTCCCACCGCCCCTTGACTCCGTTGCTATACTCTAAATGCATCGTCTTACCATTCTGCTGAAACGTGATGAGAGACTATCACGTTTCCTTCTTTTTCGTTCTATAGACCAATCTAATAGCCAGGAATAGGTACGGGGAACCCTTGCTCTTTGTTCTCCTTACACTGTTTCCCGTCTCGTCTCTTGTCCAATGGCGGTGCAACGAGACTGTCCAGGATTTCCAAAACCTGGCCTCTCCGTTCATGTCTCCAATCATCCCAAACGTCCCACCACCATATATGGCTAGCACCGTCCCTCCCTAGATGCCCGGCGATTCCATCGCTAGCCACTCGCTTCGCCCATGGTTTGTCCACGATGTAATGTAGTCCGTGCACTTCTTCATCACGCCAGATGTTTGGATGCCACTGCCTCATTGTCTTGATGGCATTGTATTTCCAAGACAGGGGGATCCACTTCCCGCAGAAGAAGTCGGCAAGGAAGTCTTGATCGGGGAATTGAAATCTCGATAATGCTGGGGAGGTGTGGAAGTGGTGAAGTATTCCTTGCCATAGAGCCTTCGAAGGGAGGTAGAGAAAGACGCCACCATTGAGGAGAGCGTAGGCGTCTGGAGGAGCGAGGGAAGGTGGTACGGGGGTCGCCTCGTTTAAGGCCGAAGGGTGAAGCAATGGCGTGTAGGCGCAATTCCGTTTGTTCCAATTCTTTGGGGCCCACTTGTCGTGGTCAAGGTTGCAGACGCAGCAATGGACTGCTGCGATCCAATCAGTGCCTGGTAGAGTGGTATTGAAAAGTCCATCCATGTTCCTATATATAGTTATATCTGCGTCTAAGAAGACGCAAGTATCGTAGTGGGTAAGTTCGAAGGCTCGAAGTTTGGTCCATGTGTCCTCGAACCTGCTGGCTACAAGGGTAGTTTTCTGGTTCTTCGGTAGTAGCAACGGCTCAATTGAATGAATGACAAGTAGTGGGTTCTGCACTGATTCGAGTTCAAGAGCTTGAATGCATGAGGACGGGAGGGAGGGGGTGACCAAGACTATGAGAGGATAAGAAGTCCTTTGTGTGGCCAGTGAAAATGCTAGAGTAATGACACCTGGGAGGTACGAGGCTCGCGTAAGAAGAGTGACCCACGCACGCTTTGAACTGCATCCATCGACAGCCATATTGAGTCGCAGACAGAAGGTATCCTTCAAAAGGAAGGAAAACAGCAAGTGCAGCAAGCAAGAGAAACAGGAAATGGGGTCTCCATGCCCTCTCACAACTTACACCTCGCCACCAAGAGCGGCACTCCCGTACTGACTTCACCATTGTGGAATTATTGCGCTGAACAGAGAGAAGACTATGGAAGTCAGAAGGGAGCGAATGATGAGCCCGCGGAGGCGTTTCCATGTTGAGGCTGGCGTCGTTATCGATAAGAATGCATTAGTGAGTCTTTCCTCTATGCGTCACCAAACATTCTATTCCATTGTATGGAGTGAACTCAACGGGAACTCTCGGAATATTTTAAGTACAAACAGCGCGATAATCTTTACGACCCTGAACAGACAGAGCTCAATCATCCCACCTTACCGATTAGTCGGCCCGTTTGCCTTGAGTCATTCAACCTTCGCCACGACTAAGGCATTCGCCCAGGGTCAACCCACTTCTCACAGTCAAGCGACAGCAGAGCCTAGGAATCGTCGCACGATACTCACACCATGCCTCCCTCAAAACTCGCCCTCACCGACCTCCTCCCTCTCCCCAATTCGTCCCACAAGATACCTCGCCTAGGCTTCGGCATCTACCAATCTCCAACAGCAGTCTGCATCAATTCATGCCTCACAGCCCTCCGTACCGGCTATCGCCACATAGACTCGGCCCAATTCTACCGAAATGAAACAGAAATGGGTACAGCTGCCCGCCAGTCTGGCATACCTCGCTCCGAATTATTCCTCACCACCAAGATCCTGACCGCTGCGGGTAGTCCAGAGAAGACGTATCAAAAGTGCTTGAGTAGTGTTAACAAAATCAATGGAGAGGCGAGTGATGGCTACGTGGATCTATTCTTAATACACACAGCGAGCGGAGGCACCAGTGCAAGGAAAGAAATGTGGCAGGCGTTGGAGAGACTGCAAAGCGAGGGGAAGGCGAAAACGATTGGTGTTAGCAATTATGGGGTTGGGCACATTGAAGAGATGAAGAGTTATGCGAGGATATGGCCTCCGCATGTGAACCAGATTGAGGCATGTTTCCCCCTTCTTTTCATCTGCTGGAGCGGTCATGTTAGCTAACTTGAATAATCTACAGCTCCACCCGTGGTGCCAACAGCGAACTATAGTCGACTACTGTAACATGCACAAGATCATAATCGAAGCCTACTGTCCACTTGTACGCAATCAAAAAGCTCACGACCAGACTCTTGTCGAGATGTCGAAGAAACATGGCAAAACCACAGCACAAGTACTCATTCGATACTCGTTGCAGAAGGGGTGGGTATCACTTCCGAAGAGTGATACGCCGAGCAGGATTGAGGCTAATGCTGATGTTTACGGCTTCGAGTTGAGTGACGGTGATATGGAGACCCTAGACGGGCTTGATCAAGGGCCTGGGGGGGCCATTGTCCAGGCGGTAAAGAACTAACAGCTGGTCTGAATCCAAATCGAGAAAGTTCCTGGCCAGCGTCATAGCTACTTTGCTCAATGAAAAGCTTTTGGTCTCTGACCTTGATAGGGTAGTATTGGTCCAAATGTTCTGATATTTCCGAGGTACCGAGGTACGGGGACAAGCCGGGCGGAAGAGAAGAAAACCGAATTATTGATTACAGGTTACATCTTCTCGACGCTTTCAAATGCTTCTTTATTGCGCTTTTTAGTCATATCGCCACGGTTTCTCTTCAAGGAATTTGTTCTGGCTTTTTGCGTTCCAAATTTACCGATTACGTCTTCTGTTCGCTACCCCAACACCAAAACCAGCTCACAATTTATAAAAATGGCTTCGATCTCCTTCAATTCTTTCTTCGTTCGACTCCTTGCCTTGCGACTTCACCCCTCAACCTCCGTGTATCCTACACGCACAGCACTCAGCTACCATGTCTCTCTCACTCGATGTCTTGTCCAAACTCGATCCTGCAACAGTCCCTGAAGACTGCAAAAAGATGAATGAAACGTTGCTTGAGGTTACCAAAAAGGGACCTCAATGGTACGAGGTATGGTATTCCAACGACTCCTTCTATCCGATCGAAAGATTAATTTTGTTGACCCGACTTCAAGATTGGTGCGGCCAGATGGAGTGAGAGGTACCAAAAAGGCAAAACAGCTCTACCAAAACCCACTGTTCTAGAAGAAGGAAAAGATTTTGAGATTCCATCTCGGCAAAATGGAAAAGTCGTGCACTGCAGACTCATGCTACCCCCGGATGGTGCCCAGGTGAAGGGTGTCTTTATGCACATTCATGGCGGAGGTTGGACGATTATGAGCGAGAATGAGTATTTTTCAACATGCACTACACGAGAAGCAGGTCTTATCTCATCTCTTCCCTTAGCCAGGATCCGTTGCTCAAATCAATATCCAATGCCGCAAACCTAGCTGTAGTCTCGGTGGGCTACCGGCTTGCGCCCGAGTACCCATTTCCCGCAGGTCCAGAAGACTGTTTCGACGCTGCTGAATACCTCGTCGACAACTCCAGTACTGTATTTGGTGCACCTCTGAAATTCATGGGTGGCGAATTGAGCCTCATTTTCCTACACCAATAGCACTGACAGTGTACTGAATTTCATCAGTCCGCTGGTGGCCACCTCTCCCTCATTACAGCCTTCCACCTTCAGAAGACCCGCCCATCCTTTGCCTTTTCCGGCATGATCCTTAGCTTCGCACCGTATGATCTCGCCGCCCAGGATGACCCAACCCAATGCTTTCCAGTTCTCACAGCCGAAATGCGTGCCCGCTTCAAAGCAGCCTTCCTACCCAACGTCACCGTGGAAGAGCGACGTGATCCCACGATATCGCCATTCTATGCTGATCTGAAAGCAATGACATTGCCTCCGGCGCTGTTCATCTGTGGCACTAATGATCTCTTGCTCGAGGACTCGGTTCTGATGGCTACGAAATGGCAGCTGGCCGGGGGTGAGGCGAGGCTTGAGTTGTTTCCTGGGGCGGCGCATGGCTTTGTTGTTATGGATGAAAGGGTTTTGACCTGCGTGGGGGAGGCGAGAGAGGTCATGCAGATGTTTCTGAGGGAGAAGCTTGGGATGACGAAGTAATACACGAAGAAACCATGCATTAAACGCAATATATACTTTGATTTCGAAATATCAAAATCAGAAGCCGGTTCCCTGCGTTTTAGTATAGGATTTCCGTCCGACAGCACGATCTGATAAGCACAGCGTAACAGAAATTCTCACAAAGCTCAAAAAGCCAATGCTGACAAGTCGAAGTCTGATAATCAATAGGAGAATGGGAAAGAGACTCAATTCTTTGTTACTTCTCTACTGATATCACGATAATAAACAACTACATCCATAAAGCACGCATTTAGCGCAATCAGGCCTTGAACTTGCCTAGTACATGAATTGCTGGACGTTCTTCGCTCTTGGTTGTCAGATCTTGAGCCTGAACTTCAGCAGACATACATATATAGATTCCTGACAGCTTCAATCTGATGTCTAAGGTGTTGAACCTCATGGAAACCTCGAATATCTCGGACACCTCGGACACCTTGGGCACCTTCTGTCCAATCGGGCAGATCAGGCTAACTGGAGGTGGAGTAGGGCAGATGGGTCGCGCCTTTCCTCACTCGATCACCCTATCCTCACCATTCCGTACCTTGACAACACAATAACGAGCTGTCAAAAACCAAGGAATATCGGAATAGACCAGAACCTTTGACCCCAGTGCGGAGGACTTGAGAGGAAAACCCACATCGCCTTGCAGCGGGGGCTAGCAGCCACAAGGTCGCACTATGTGAGACAGGCAATTTGGCCCCAATGTACCTTGCTGAGGATTGACCTGATTTGCAGCTTGCACTCGGTGGTGATATATAGCCACTGGTCTTGAAGCTATTGGGGCGCAATCGGTGGTCTCTGAATGTACCTCGCTGTACCTGAGTGATCGTTGTACCTCACCAGGACCCGCACGATCTTCGACGCTCCGACACTGCCCCTTCACATTGTCTGACAGCATTGGGTTCTTCTTTTCCCCAGAAAACAACAACGAAATGGCTTCTTCACAATCTCCACAGTACGTACATCACTCGTTCGTTCCTCATTATCACTCAAACCAGCATGTGTCTATTCTAAGAGCCTCACTCCGGAAGTAGCACCTATGGCGACAAGAGTCACACATATCAAGACAAGCACAGCTACTGAACATGTCTCTAGTCTCTATGGCCCCAGTCAATTCATGAACCCTGGCCCAGCGCCTCGACCCCCGATCGATAAGCCACGCTTGAATCTCATGCCAAACACAGCTGGTTTACCGGGCAACATGTCACAAATCAGTCTTCAATCTCCTTCGGTACGCTCCAACTCCACATTCAACGGAGATCCCATCACACCTTCTCTTTCCCGATCAACAACATTCACAAACAATGAAGGCCTCGGTACTGGTGGTGTGGCCATTCTAAAGGAAGGCTCAGCAAAATGCAAAGAAGGTCTTTTGTGGAAGCAACGTTGGCTTGTGCTACGGGCATTCCAGCTCGACTTCCAGAAGGGTCAGGACGGAAAGGTCAGCTCTATCATTCAGCTGAAAGATGTCACGGGTGTAGCTCGTAGCGAAAACACCCGCCTTTCTTTCGAGATCACACGAGTCGCCAATCCGAGCAGCAATGTTGCTAAGGAGCCAACATCATCGAATCGAGAACTCCCACAAAAGACCCTCATCTGCCAATTGGAGAGCGACGATGAGATCTACGACTGGATCGACGCCATCTACAATCGTTGTCCAGGCATGGGCGGTGTTAGCAATCCAACCAATTTCGCACATCGTGTACATGTTGGCTTCGATCCTGTCAATGGTAAGATAAAACACGTCAGACATTGATCATTCCCCCTGCAACAACACTGACGATCTAACAGGAAGCTTCATTGGGTTGCCCACCGAGTGGGAGCGACTTCTCACTGCATCAGCTATCACGAAAGAGGATTACAAGAAGCATCCAGAAGCTGTCATTGAAGTCCTTGAGTTCTATTCCGATATCACAAAACCCAAGGATGATCCAGACGCCTACCCGAGCCTTATGCCCACCCCACCCGTCACGACCAAGCAGAATGTGCAGCTTGGCCACGGAGGCGGGGGAACCGCAATCGCACCACCAAGGCCACCTCCACCTGGCAGTATAGGCCCTACTTATCCACCATCTTCACGCTCACAAGACAGCTCGCCTACATCACGTACGACCACCCCCTTGTCAGGCCAGCGAAACGTGTCTGGATCAAGCTCCCAAAATCAGAAGATGGGCATGGACTCGAACATGCGTCGGGCCATGGAAGAGGAAGCTCGCAAAATCAAGGCTGCGAAAGAGCAGCGTGAGCGTGATCGTCTTAGGGCCGAAGAAGAGCAAAATCGGCGGGATCAGGAAGCTTACAATGCCGCGATCCCAAAGGCTCGAACTCCTCTCGCCAAGCAGGAAGTTGGTGGTTATGGTGGAGGCGATGAGACGTCTGGCAGCCGATACAATCCCACAAGGACCGCTCCTCCTGCGCCGGGGGTTGATCGGAATCGCCAACAGCCACAAGGGTCATTGCGAGGCCCAGCCGCTCAACGCCAGGCACCACAGGCACCTAATGGCCTCAGTAGCAACGCATCACCAGCACCTCGAGCACCTTATGCACAGCAGCAACCTTCGTCTCGCGACCAATCACCGTCTGCCCAGCAGTCTCTCCGCACTCCTGGTAAATCAGGCCAGCAGCGCCAGCCTTCCCCCAATACCCGCCTACCAGTCACCACCAGCGACCGCAAGGCATCTCCTCCATCGAACACACGTATGAACGGTACCCAACCCAGCAGCTCAGCACGTCAACAGGCTCCGAATCATGCACCAGCTCAGTCGCCTGCTCCTCTGAAGACGAAGCAACCGACCATAGCTTCAAGTGGATCCAGCAATGCAGCCGCAACGGCTCATAAGCAGGCCGAGACGGCCTTGACTACCAAAGCGCCGGCGACACGCCAAAAAGAAGTCCGTATGTCGAGCATGACCGAAGGCCAAGTCATGGAGAAGCTAAAACAAGTTGTATCCAAAGATGACCCACAGCTTTCATACAGCAAGCAGAAGAAGATTGGCCAAGGGGCGTCAGGATCAGTCTACGTTGCTAAGATCAATGAGAATGCCATATCCCCGGTTGCCAGACGATTATACAAGACTCATGGTAGTAGATCACAGGTTGCTATCAAACAGATGGACCTTCGCAACCAGCCACGCAAGGAACTCATCGTGAACGAGATTATAGTGATGAAGGAGAGCTCTCACCCAAACATTGTGAACTTCTTGGACTCGTTCTTGCAAGAGGGCAATAATGAGCTGTGGGTCGTCATGGAGTTTATGGAGGGTGGAGCTTTGACCGATGTTATTGACAACAACCCTCATATCACAGAAGCCCAAATATCGACCATTTGCAATGAGGTATGATCGTGCATGAAGTGTTTCTCCCAGGATGCCAGCTGACAGATTTGGATAGACATGCAAGGGCTTGGCGCATCTCCATTCTCAGAACATTATTCATCGTGATATCAAGTCCGACAATGTTCTACTCGATGCCCGTGGCAATGTGAAAATTAGTGAGTGCCTTTTAATCCTTGTCACCGTTTTATCGCTAATGAGATTATTAGCCGATTTTGGATTCTGTGCCAAACTTACTGACCAAAAGAACAAACGAGCCACCATGGTTGGCACCCCCTACTGGATGGCGCCTGAAGTTGTCAAGCAGAAGGAATACGACAGCAAAGTGGACATGTGGTCTCTAGGCATCATGGCTATTGAAATGATCGAGTCCGAGCCCCCTTACCTCAACGAAGAGCCCCTGAAAGCACTATTTCTCATTGCAACGAACGGTACACCGACGTTGAAGAACCCCGACAAACTCAGCTGGGAGCTCAAACGATTCCTGAGCCAATGTTTGACTGTCGACGTCTCAAATCGCGCTACAGCACAAGAGATTCTAGGCTGCGATTTCCTCAAGCGTGGAGGCTGCAGCTTGGCTAGTCTTGTCGACATGCTCAAGTTCCGTAGTGCTGGGAAGCACTAAATGTCGCCTCTTCATTACGCCACACACTCTCTCCAGCCAGTTGGGAGCACTACATGCCTCGTTCTAACAATAACACAGCTTACTTCCCTTGTCCAACACTTCATAGCCTCTTCAATGCAACACCCTTTGAGCATACTACGATACTAGCGCGTGTCGTGCGGATGGTTCTCGCATTGTCTCTATGTGGTGCATAATTGTCTCCTCGATTCGGCAGATCCTGCTGCCCAGGCGGGCAGGCATTACTCACCTCAGTCGCACATATCGCCTTCCAAGCCCAACACATTCAAAAGCGCACAAAACAATTTCACGATGATGATACCCCAGCTGGGGCGGGTCTTTCTTTTCCAGCTTTTACGCATGTGCGGGAGCAGAGATGATATGCATGTCCAGCGTTCTACGGCTATGATGATGATATCCACATGTTCACTCGGGCGGCGGGTGGGGCGAAAAGGAGCCTAAAGGAGTTCATCCCTGGGTGAGGATTAAGCAGGGGCTTTGCAAGGTAGATAGTTAGATGAACGGAATGGAAAGGCTCATCATGATGGAATGTGCATCTAAAGGAGTCTTGTGTCTTGTTTCTAGTCTTCTTCAGCGGCTGAGTTTTCCCCAATTGCGACACGTTTCCCAATGGCGACGTAAGACATTGAAGAGCTTTCCGTGAGCACGAAGAAGCTGACGGATATATGTGTGGGTTTCCGTAAGTGAAGGATTACATCTCCGTATGTACACGCTGCTAGAATCGTTTGACCCATCATCCCTCCTCCCCAAACGGATAGTTGAATTTCAACAGCCCGTTCAACCCCCCTACCCACCCCTCATCCCCCCCAGT